>JGI24022J15233_10008349_pt1 | contig 11549 bp, 7 predicted proteins | sample Ectturendosymbi2_FD_15233 | JGI IMG/M metagenome (IMG submission 15233)
CAACTGATGGTCTTAATGATTTTGTTATGGATGGTGTTTAGTCTATGTAGACTGGTTTTTGTTGCTGAGCCCCAAGCACCAATGGCATACTGTAGATAGGAATACACAAGGCTGAAATATATCATCTTAAGTTCATTTGTGCTCAAGTACTCTCGAATTCTACAAAATATACCAGAATAGCAAGAAAGCTTGCTTCCAAGCTTTGAAATATCTGCATCCCAGTTTAGTTTATTATCTAAGTGCATTCCAAGATATTGTATTGAATTGACTCTATTAATTAGGTGGCTACCAATTTGTACTCTAAATGGGGAGCTCTGCTTCTTGTCTGAGTTAAATATCATGTTGACAGTTTTATTATAATTTAGTGATAGCTGATTATGACGCATCCAACTGTCAGCTTTTTTAATTTCCTGGTCAACCATCTTTTCCAAAATATCAGTGTTCTCGTTTGCTAATATTAGGCATGTATCATCAGCAAACAGAGTAGTTTTAAAGTTAAATACTTTTGGCAAGTCATTAACATATAGTGAAAAGAGCAGGGGAGATAAAATTGAACCTTGTGGAAAGCCACAATTGATCTGCTGGGTTTGGGATCTACACTTATTTACTACTGTATATTGTTCTCGCCTATGTAAATAATTTTCAAAAAGTTGTAGTGGGAGCGCTCGAATCCCATAGTAATGTTCCAACTTCCACAGCAGCACAGAATGGTCAACAGTATCAAAAGCTTTTGAGAGATCAAGGAGAACTGCACAAGTTGGTATTTTCTGGTCCAGGTTTTCTAAGATATATTCAACTATGTCATAAATTGCAAATTCTGTTGATACTTTAGCTCTGAAATCATACTGATGTTTTGATAGCATGTTCTTGCATTCCACATAGTAATTTAACCCATCACAGAGGAGTTATTTCCAATATCTTGTTTAAGGGTGACAACACTGATATAGGACGATAGTTGGTGCACAGATTCTCCGGCCCACTTTTATGTATGAGAGTAACTTGGGCACACTTAAAGTTCTGTGGGTATATACCTTGGTTCATGCAATTGTTAAAGAGTTTTGCTAAAAATGGAGATAAAATTTCATTGCATAATTTTAAGATTTTCACAGGGATGTCATTTTGATGAGTACCCTTTTTCTCTGTGAGTGTGTCTATGATGTGCATGATTTCTTCAGCTGATGTTTCATGTATATAAAATGANGACTCACAGTTCATTTTTGCAATGTGGGTCTTGTTGCTTTGGGGAGGAATTATTTTGCTGGCCATGTTTTTTCCAACAGATACAAAGAAATCATTTAAAATATTTGCTGTATCTGCAGAACTTTGCTTGCATTCTCCAGATAAGGGATGTGTTAAATTGGGAGGGGTGGAGGTAGCTTTGGTTCTTCCTGGCAATAGGGTATTAATGAGTTTCCATGTTTTTGCACTGTCTTTTCTTGCAATTAAAAACTGGGATCGATAATATTCCTTTTTTGACAATACCAGCAAATGTGCTAGTTGGTTTCTGTATCTTTTGTAATATGCATTTGTTTCTTTGGTTATCGAGTTTTTTGGCGAGTTATGTTGCTTATTTGCAAGCATTAAGCATGCCATACTTCTTACATACTGCTCTGCACCCATTCAGTGCAAAGAAGAAGGTCAAAATCTCAAGAAATTTCACGCGTTTACTTCAATGGCAGTGACCTTTTCCAAGTAAAATTCCGCCACAGTGGCTGACAAAGCGAAGTTGTTGGATATAATCATTTCGTTTGTATTGCTGGTAACGGCATTCAGGTTTGTCCACGGGACACTTTTTTCTGTCCCATCCCATGGGATTACCACGAAACTAGTAACGCGAAACACATTATGCCATGCATGGGCATCGGTAGGATTTTTGCCAGGTGAGGCCAAGAGTGGATTTTTCCAAGTGGTGACCAAAAACATTTGTCCAGGGGGTTCAACAATGATAAAATTTTATTTCGTAAACTTAAACTAACAGAAAAACATTTTTCTATAAAAAATGAATGCGAAGACATTAATTTTCAAATTGTAGGGGAAAGCTCCCCCTGCACCCCCTTTCCGAAGCCCATGATACCATGTGCATGCCTTATGTCTAGCCGCTACAGTGCCATGGCTAAAACACCCCAAAACTTCCAAATAAGGGATCTAATAAAAACATGGAGACTTTTTTAGTTGTCGCCAAAAAAACAGACCCGACGATGTCGTTTTCTGTGGCTCACATCCTTTGCCATGACACTGAGCTTCTTACATCAGTGTTCTCAACCACTGTTATGAGAGCCGCATACGGCTCCCAAGCAACCTTTTTGTGACCCTCGGCAGTCTTTCAATAATACCTTTAATAGCTTTTGTAACAGACTTCGTTCTGCAATAAAACACAACGTGTCAATTTACTTGCGTCAAAACTTTTTTAGTGCTTCTCTCTAACAAAGTCGTAAGTCTGGATTTGGCTCTCTTCAGCGAAAAGGTTGAGAACCACTGCTCTTCATGTAATGCTTACTGTGCTGCAAGCATACAATAATGGTATTCAAATTCAGAAAATTTCTGATATATGACGAAAAAGTACTAACGATGGGGCATGGAAAAAATTCAAGTTCACTGTCGCATCCAATCCCATGGAACAAATTCCATTCCCACGAACAAGACTGGGAATTTTCCAGATTGGATGCAGTTCTGCCAAAGTGCAAATTAGATTAAATCACAAGTGCCAACAAAGAAACTGCATGTACTGAAAAGAACAAGTATTTAGTAGAAAAGCAAGTAACAACATCGCAAGAGATTGCGATATTTTTCCTATTTTCCCGGTGTCATAGCGAAATTCCTGACCGCTGCGAAGTTTCTCAACCAATCTTGTACGTCAATTATTTCGCTTCTCAGAGTAAAAGAATAAACTCTGGCGATGAAGTTTTTGATGTCTGTTGCAAAACTTAAAACTTTTGGTTATTAATGGCCATGCGTGTGAGGAATGTTCATGACCTCAAGGTACGCGCCCCTTGTGCGTACAGGCAAGCCTCTGTAAACGTGAGGTACAAAATTGTTTGTTTTATCAAAAAAACTGACATGATACCATGGTTACAAAAATATTGCTCAGCAAATTTTTAGCGGAAAGTTTATTTGAAAAATACTCTTGGTTCAGAAAAATTTTACCGTGAAGGAGATAATAAGTGTATTTTTGAACTAAATTCAAGTGCCAGTGAATCCTACGTTCGGTAACTTTTATACCAAGCTCGTATCCAACGTGCGTGTGGAATTTTGAAAGGAACGTCCGCAAACGAAGACCAGCGAAGATCCTTCTGCATCTGTGCGGTAACTTTCTCGAAACTTATTTTGTTTTCGTGACTGGAATCTCCAGTACAGGCAAACCCGACCTGCACACTGCTGTAACAGCAGACATGGGACAAATTCCAGTTCACTGTCGCATCCAAGCCCATCCCATTCCCATGAACAAGACTAGGCATTTTCCAAATTTTATGTCGTTCTGCCAAAGTGCAAAATATATTTCATCACAGGTGCCAGCAAATAAACAAACGACCTGCGTGTACTGAAAAAAACAAGCATTTAGTAGAAAGGCAAGTTACAATATTACAAGAGATTGCGATAGTTTTCTTATTTTCCAGTGTCGAGCAAAATTCCTGACCACTGCGAAATTTTTTGCCTATTCTTGTATGTCAATTATTGCGCTTCTCAGAGTAAAGGAATAATCCTTGGCGATTGATTTTTTATGTCTGTTACGAAAACAAAAACTTTTGCTCAGATAGCCCACAACAAGAGACAGTTTAGGAATTTAGCCACTGAATAACAATAGACTTAGTCTTACACATCAATTATTATTTTTCTTTTTCTAACCGTAAATCTTAACTCTAAACCCTAATCATCAGTTCTCAGGGTATTTGATATTTCAATGAATAGCCGCCGCTTGCGAAATCCATGACCTGAAATATAACTCTGGCATGCGCAGATGACGTGAAGTCAGCGGTTTTGCAAGTCAGAAATTTCGCTTGACACCAGATAAAGAATGAAAATTAGCGCTAGGGTTTGAAAGAAAGTTGAACTAGGTGAATCAAATTTTGCAAAAGGGAATCCCAAGCATCTAATACATCTAATGCAATTGTAAAGGGATGAACGGTAGTCGCACGTTAAAATTTTGGAAAAGGATCTAAGATTCATTAGCCCAAACAATTTTGCACTTAGCAATTTCCTTATGCATCGTGGGAATTAAAATCTTTGCCTAGAAGTTGCAACAAGAGTCCTGCTCTGCCGAAGAATAGGTGAAGAAGGGAATTACCGAGATATTGGGCAGTTGCATAGCAAAGCTGGGGTTGACTTTGCAGCAAGCTATGTCTAGAAATAATTTTCAGGACCTTAGTAATAAACACATGAATAGAAAATATTTAACATGCAAGATCGTCAGTAAGAAGCAAACAAACAATTTTACCAATCATATTAAGACGTTCTTGTTTTCTTTTTTGTTTTTAACATCAAATACAACTTATTGTTTCTTTCAGCGCACAGATTGGTCTGGGCCGGACATTATTCTAAATATCATAGCGCTATGAACAACAATTTAATAATGGCCATACGTTTTAGGATTATTCATGACCTCAAGGTACGCGCCTCTCGTGCGTACATGCAAGCCTCTGTAAATCTGAGGTGCAAAGTCTTTTGTTTTATTAGAAAATAACTGACATGATATCATAGTTACAAAAAATATTGCTCAACAAATTTTTAGCGGAAAGTTTATTTAAAAAATACTCTTGGCTCAGAAAAAGTTTTTCGTGAAGGAAATAAAAACTGTTTTTTTGACCTAAATTCATGTCCCAGCGAATCCTACGTTCGGTACCTTTTATACCAAGCTCGTATCCAACGTGAGTGTGGAATTTTGACAGGAACGTCCGCAAACGAAGACCAGCGAAGATCCTTCTGCATCTGTGTGGTAACTTACTCGTAACCTATTTTGTTTTCGTGGCTGGAATCTCCAGTACAGGCAACCCTGACCTGTGCACTGCTGTAGCAGCTATCTTGCAATACTTTTTTCTTTCTTCGTGGTCTTGGATGGCTGTTTACGCTTATGACATGTATATGTCAGTCGTGAGGGTAAGCGAACAACACTATTATTTTCTCATCACTATCCTTCGCTTGAAATAATCCCGTAACTTTTGCGTGTCGTTCAGGTGTTCAGAGATGAACAGAGTTGTTTCCTACAGCGTGTTGCTGCATTCGCATATTGCACTCCGCTCTTCATTGTCGCACTGACGGTTGGTGTTTCAATCGGATATTTTGACAAGCAAGCGCAAAAGGTCACATTTCCAGGAGGTACAAGATGCAGAAGTGTTACGGGCATAACCGTTCATGTTTGCGTCTTTTGTTAGTGGGTTCCAACAAGATCAAAATGTATTTTGTGCAGCTTGTAAATGAAACAGTTAGTGTAAACGGTTTTGTTTTATAAAACCGTTGTCATTGGAATAAACTCCAGTAGGCTATACACCAAAATTTAGGAAAGTTTTTGTTAAATGCAATAACTTTCGTATCAGTTGAAACGATTACATGCTGAAAGCAGCCGCGGATCCAAAGGAGTACGATTGGAGCGATCGCCCCCCTAAAACCTACGAAAGTAACTTTTTTCACCATGATGTTGTACAATTTGGTAAACAGCATTCGCGATATAAGGCTTTTGGCCGTCCGTTGTTTTGTCACAGCAGTGTTGTGAAGTATACGTCATCTCTCTTACAGTAGTGAACCCGTAATGAGACTTGAATGGCAAATATTACTGAAATCGCCCCCACCCCGGTACACTTACTGGCCGGATCCGCCCCTGGCTGAAACTAACGCCTTATTTGCAGGTCCACCAGTACACACTTCTTACAGAGCAGAATATATGTGCTGGCTTACGAAGTATCCGCTATACATTGGATTTTGTCTGCCCGTAGGCATTTTACTTGCTTTCAATTGCTTTGTCTTCATCACAGTCTTCCGAGAGGTTTCGTGCAAACACATTCAGGCAAGTGAAAAGCTGCCCAGCATTTACAGTGCGTGTTTTTAACTGCATGGCAATATTATGTGACTCCTGTGCGTAAGGATATGTCGACAAGATTGCTTGGAAAGGCCGTTGTTGCGGGGCCCTGACTTTTTCAAAGCGCATGAGGCCATAGCTCCTTTACCTTTCACCTGCATTCTTACGACAAAGTTAAGTTGTGCATGAAATCTATTTTAGTTTTTTTTACATTTGGAGTCACGGTTTTTAACCTAAAGTCTTACAGGTGACGTAAAGTACAAAAATACGAAATTGTGTTAAAAGTTCTGACGACCACGCAGACTACTTCAAAGGGTCAAATTAAGAACGGCTCACTGTTACATAACATTCGTGTAGAAACTAACCCAGAGTTCCGGGAAGGCAAACTAACACAAGAAACAGCGGGGCCAAGCGTGATGAAATAGAGCAAACCGAAAAAGATTAAGCAAAAACATGAGCACATTCTAAAGATTAGAGCAAGTTAGAGAAAGAAATAATTGAAAAGATAAAAATTTTTGAACGGGCCACTCTGCCTAAAACCAGAACTCTTTGTTGAAGTGCTCGATGGTATGGAACGTTCTTATTCTTTTCATATTCATTTCATATACATGAGCAATCATGATCTACCGATCGTGCAACTTCCTGGGAGCATTGGCCACAACACGAAGGCGTTTCTTGGGGCATATTTTTGTAGGAAAGACCTTACATTGTGTTTACTGCATGAGCAGGCATGCAGCAAACATTACTCCTTAAAAGAAGACGCCATGTGCTGCGTTATCGCTTTTCTTGAATGGACGGGGGCGAGCTGTTGTGTTCTGGCTTGCAGAAATTTAGGAAACCTCGTCGTAAAAACCGCATTGCATTTCGGAGAAAATGTAGCAATCAACGAGTGCCGTAAAGGATAAGAAAGAATGAATTCGATAATGGTAGACACGCGTTTGAACTAATACCAGCAAACTTGAAGTGGAAAAACTCTATGAAGTTTAGTTCCAATGGTTCCTTCTGTCTCACAACCTCCCACAATGCTCCACGAAATTTGATTATACAATTTCTGCCGTTTCTACCCACACCCACGGGGAAGCGCACAATAGGCCGCCCTGAGGATCACCTGAGGCCAAGAACAACCTGACGTGACACCTCTGACTTGGCTTTTTCGCGTCTTGGTGTGGAGCCTGCATAATTAAAGAAATTTCTGAAACGTTGAAGGAGTTTCGATATCTCTTGGTGCTGCTGCCCCGTGGCCATGGACTGCAGAACAAGGGATATCGTGTCCTAGATACACTGTTTTTGTTAATTTTCATTTTTATGTTATAAAGCGCACCATCTTCAAATTTTTCTTAAGTGCCTGGTCTTGTCAAAAAATCAAGCTTATTTTCATCTCAACCCTGTTGTGTCGTTATACCGTACACGCGTCACTCCGTCTGTTACTGATGGCCTGATACTAAACACCCCTGTGAAAAATTGCTGAACAGTCTGTTTGCAGTAAGGAAGCTCGAGATAGTCGGGCGCGAAGTAAAACTTTAAAATGTTACGTACTTCCAAATACATATGGTATTACTCGAACAAGAGGTGTCTATGGATTCAGAGATTTAAGAACGGATATGTCGAGAACTTTTTTTGGTTGATAAGTAACTGCCAATACGTGAAACTTGGTACCGATCTTCACATGTTTTTGATCTACGGTAAATCAAAAACACGCCGTGTTAGAGCGCTTTTGTCGCATGCCTTTTTTAAACATAAAAATTAATATTCCTTGTACCGGGTATAAAAACAACGGTGCGATTTGCCGACATAGTTTAATGAGAATGGGATTTTTTGCCGAATCTTATTTTGATACCAGAATATCTTAAAATATTTCTAATGTATTTCTAAAATACTATCGTTCTAATTGCTAAGCGGCAATTTAACTTGTCTCCACTCTCCTTATGGTCTCGAAACTTGTTGACCCTACTCATCTGATTCACATTTTTTGACATTATTATGGTTTTACTTTGCATGAAGCAAGCGCACCAAATTATTTACCTGTTTGTGTTGTGTGCAGCAAACTATTTTCACACACACATTATTTCATTGGTCGAACAAAAGTAAACATTGCACTATACCAACCTTGGTTGACATCCATCCACCGCATTGATTAAAATAATTTCTCCAGGTAAACTTACTGTTACGTCAGCAGTGCACTTCCCACTTTTATGTCTCTACATATAAGCAACCACTTTCTCCGTCATGCCCCCTCTGCGAATGTAGGCAAAAACACAAAGATACATGTTGTTTGTGACTAAGCACTCCCTGCGCAATTATGTTGATTGTCCATTCCAGACGACTGGAGCCACATTCAATTTCTAGATCCATAAAAATTCCACACTCAATTACAATTCGGCCATCGACTGCAAACGATCTGATGAAAAATATACCAAATGTAGGGGGTGCTCAAAGAGAAAACCTGGTGAATAGCTTTTTTCGGTGTCCCAGCGCTTTGATCCTAACCTGCATGAATCTGTTTAGTATTTGCGCCAATAAACTCAAACCACAAATTTATAAATCAGCTTAGAACGCTGCAAGTTTTGGAAAAGTACTTTTGTCTCACGGAAACCTTGGACAACGAATAACATACACGTAAAATTTCCTGAATGCCCTGCACAATACCTGATTTGAGATGGCACAGAAAAGTATCTGCATGTTTCACACAACTCATTTGATGTGCTATGTACTTTAAGTCAGCAAATCGATGTAAAGTTTCCAAACTTTTTCCGATTACCGATGATGGCCAAGCAACGTCACTCTGCTAAGTTTCTCCTTCTGTCCAACACATCGTTTTGCATCAAACCTATGTGGTGGATATATATCCAAACCTGCGCTAGCCTAGGAGTTTGATGATTCGTCAAGCTCCTCCCACCACACTGTATAACGGTTGCCCACACCGCAGTCATTAAAGCGCTTGTTCATGGTTCCCTATTTTTTTAGAGCAAGTCTCCTCCCAATCACGTGAACTATGGTTAGCCTACCAAAAACACAACTCGAGTCTAACTCGAATCAAGTCAGTGACACGAAGGGTCATATCCTTGGATTCCTTGCATGTCTGTGGCGAAAAAAGTCGTCAAAACTCTTGTTCTTATTCCTGTTTGAAGCGCTGGTAACATTGTTATTGCATTTTTGTGAGCGCATTCGTTAATTAGGTGAAACAAAACCACATCTTAAATACACAAGGTTACCTGAAGTAGTTTCTGAAACTAACTACAATCTTCAGCGATTATAGTCGGACAAATAAACAACTTTGCTGAAACTTGATCACAAACTGAAGCCCAAACGTTTGGTCTGCAGTCATTTCCAAATGAGCAGCCAATAATGTTTTGCATGTTTAGGCACAGTCAGCTGCTTTGAAGAGGACTCATAAGGAAACATTGTTGATAGCAACCACTATGACTGCTTTGATGGGCATTACGTGGATCTTTGGTTTCCTTCTTCTGATACCAAGTTATGGTCTGTACACAAGCTTTATGAGCTGGTTATTTGCTGTCTGCAACTCGACACAAGTTAGTCAGCAATGTCAATTCTTTTATAATACAGTGATATTTTGATTGATAGAAAGTTTTTCACGGATTTTAATTACTTGCGCCAATACTGATACTGCTTACCCTGCTAAAACTGACTTTTTTAGTTTGATATCAAGTAAGATTTCTTAAAAAAGTCATTAACCCAAAAATAACGTTGGTGATAAATTTTTGCAGTCTAAATGTTCTTATTAGTTTAACAGCATTTAATACGGACGTGTCAAAGCTTTTTGGTAATTTTTAGATTCTTGAAAACTGTTTTTGAAAAGTAAAAAATGTTTCTCAAAAATGATTTTATTGTTTTATTTTGCTTTATTTTTGTAATTCGAAAATAAACAGCAAGGATTTCCAACATTGAAGGAGTTTTTAATGCTAGCGTGTTTATTTTCAGGGACTCGCCATCTTTGTTTTGACCTCAGTCAGATCTCATGAACTCCGAAAAATTTGGTGGCTTCCTATGCGGAGAGTCCTTGAACAGTGTGCCTCACTTCGGTTCAAACGTAGGGGAGCCGCGCAACGCACTGCGCGGAAAAGAAGCCTCAGCTTCAAACCTGTAATTCGTACCAGCAGCGAAAACACTGAGCACACGTTATCAACTGCAATTTGAGCAGAAGCTGAAAATTTTAAACAGAACTGTGTGAAACGTTTTCTATCCTACGCAGGGGCGCAACCAGCTCTTTATTTCGTGGGAGGCAATTTTGATAAAATTTCATTCGGTGACGTCATCGTGCGTATTCAACCGTGGTACAACTTTTGAGCAAACGGTCACAGATAAAGTTCTCATCGGAACATTTCCAAAACTGAGAACTTTTCAGTTTTAATCAAGATGCAGACCGAACGATCAGGACAAAGTAAAAATTAGTAGCCTATAATACAAACACCTGGTCCCGCAATCAACTAGATCAGTCATTGCTTTAGTGTGACAGATGTATATGCCAGGCCCACCGAGAGGGGATGCAGCCGGGACGCCGTACCGGGGTCCATAAACGTCTAGGGGGCCCAATAACCTCGAATTTCAAAATTGAACTGGCCATTTGTGCACAACATTTTTATTGTTATGGCTTTATTCATACAATGTTGTGCAAATTAATTGACTAAAATTGTTGTTTAAGTCGATGTACAACGTATCGTCATTTCTTTTGCTGTGCGTTTACGAATATCTGTTGCTGGTGTTTCATTGTTACCCTAATGCACTAAGTACTGCGTGATGTGATGGAACAATCAAACAATATTTTTTGTGACGTTACATACGACTTTAATTATCAGCGCAATAGTGTTATGTTGTAGAACAGTGGTTCTCAAAGTTTTTTTCACATTCCTTCCTTACAAACCCAAACATCAATTCCTCCCCAACAAAGATCACAAATGATAATTCCAAATATTTCACAATACCTACTGTGCAGAAACAACAGACGATTATGAACTAAACAGACTCTTTTATAACATCAGTCACTGCAGTCAAAGAAGCTTGTATCCGCAAGGTGCGGCGCATGGTCCGCTTGATCATGGAGCTGGTTGGTAATCCGCTTCACCCTTACCACCACTAACGGCGAACGTAGTACATTACGACGCCTCTGGAATGGCGTCCCACAGGGATCCGTCCTGGCACCCCTTCTCTTCAACATCTACACACACACGTCTGACTTGCCAACCACCGTCTCCAGAAAGTATACATATACCAACGACCTGGCAATCACGCGTGCTGATGGAGACATAAATTCAGTGGAAGTGGTGCTAAGCAAACACATGTCAACAGTAGATGAATACCTCCAAAAGCTCAGCACTACAAGAGCAGTATCGGCAGTCTTCCACCTCAACAAGGAAGCTAAACGTGAGTTGAAAGTCAACCACAATAACGAAACCCTGCCCTTTTGCTCCGATCTCAAACACCTCGGAGTAACGTTAGACAGGACGTACACGTACCGCTGATGCCTCGAGTCACTTCAAAAAAAAGCTGACTTCACGCATCGCACTCTTGATGTGGCTTGCTA
>JGI24022J15233_10008354_pt1 | contig 11546 bp, 6 predicted proteins | sample Ectturendosymbi2_FD_15233 | JGI IMG/M metagenome (IMG submission 15233)
CCACGCTTAAAGTCAAAATATTTCGCACCTCCAAAAATTTTGGTCAGGATGCGTCACTAGCATGGGCATCGGAAGGGGGGACAGGAGGGGCCTTGGTGTCCCCCTGGAGTTTGAAATTATTAGCAAAAAAAGGTTGTTTTTTCAATTTCGAGGGGTAGAAACCAAATTTCACCACTTTTGCCCCCCCCGGAAAAAATTTTGGGAAAATCCCCTACTGGCCACCCCCTGGAAAAAATCCTTGCAACGCCCGTTGTCACTGGCTCTGCTTTCTTCACTTGGCGGTGATTCAAACATGCACGTGTCAGTATTCGAGTAAAAAGTCTTCACAAAAGTGATACAAGTGGATCGATCTGCATTTTTGATATGAAATCAATTTAATATAAAGTGTCACACAACACCACACATACCCAGTCTTGAAAACCGCAAGCAATCTATTCAGGTGAAATATTAAAAGGCTGAAATAAGAGCAGAGAATGCAAACAATTTCAAAAATAAAATTAAAATCAATAAATCCAAACATGAGCTGCAGCAATTGCTGTACAACACTGGAAAATGCGTCATTTCTGAATACTTGTTTCCACTGAAATTAGAAGACTGTCTGAAACTACTCATCGAGCAACGCAACAAAACGATATTGACGCTCGTCGCTGTGACTTAAAACACAGTAATTGTAATTGTATTGTGTAACGTCTTCACTCCCACACGCAAAGCGTTAGACTTTTAACATGCATCGCAGTAAAGAGCGTTGATAAAATGTGTAAGGGGAATTGCTTTCGTTAGGTTGGCAGCCGAGAAATATGTTTAATGTTTGGCCAACATGCTGTTGATGGCATAACGTATAACATTATGAGTCGCTACATGAACACCACAGTTTGCACATGCCAAGTTTTGCTTCAGCGGAAAGGTTTTGCTTCTTTTCATTATTTGTGAAACACACGTGACCATGCTTTGCTGTGCTTTCCATGGTAACCACAAAGTGCACAGTGCTTGCAAAGCCTTCACAAACCTTCCTGTTGTTTTTTAGTCTTGCTTAAAGCAAGGTGCATCTAGTTTCGTAGCTTTTTGTAATTATGGCAGGTCTTTTGTAGGTAAGCACTGTCTTCGTATTTTAACTTGTTTCTCTCTCTGATGGAGTTAGCAGGTGGGTGAAAGGTATATCCCGGCATTATAGCAATAACATCAAACTGGAAAAACGACTTCGCCTCCCAACATGTGACGAGAAAGAGCACCCACAACTTAGGACTGCAGGATAATATAAGATGCGCTTTGCCAGAAACTTAACCTTGCATAGACAAGCTACTCAAGATCAAACAGTATCAAACTGCCGATTGAATTTGATTTAAATGACAACTTGCATACCATTGTTAAAGTGCGTAAACATGTTCGTTAATATAGGCGAGATCTTGTGTCGCCCTATGGCCTGGATTCTACTTCTAGAGTTTCGCTCACATTTGTATTTAGCCAGCTAGACCACCACGGCGCGTAGTTTGGCGTTTCGCTATTTTGCTTTCATCGTATACATATCAAGGTCATGGACCAACAAAAATCCTTGCGTGGACCCTTATGGATCCATGGACCCCGGGTATGATTCATTGACTTAGACCAGTGGTGGGCAATTAATTTGGCTCGGGGGCAACTTTGAGAAGGCCGTGTTTAGCGGAGGGCCGTAACCTTCTGATGCTGTGTTTCTCAACCGTTTTTGGTTCTTACGACCATCTTCCTTCTCTTCTTTCAATACGTGCGATATTATAACCAATACGAACACCACAAAATGCATTTCCAGCAAAATGCAACGAATTACCACAATATTTTTACCACAAAAATGTATTTTATAACATTTAATTTCAAACGGCAATTGAATTTCACAAACATTTATGTGACGGTTGACTTTGCCACAGTATAGCCAACTTCGAAATTCGTGGATGAGTGTTTGACAGTGCTAATCTCATATCATGCTCGAATTTCCTTCGACTTCGTTCTGACGTGAACGAGAGCTGAAAAACCACTCTCGCAGAGATGTATTGTGGCAAACGAAAGCAATATTCGAAAAGCCAGTTCAGACAGTTATGGATATGATTCGCGCACAGCTCACCAGGTCCGAGAAAGTGGCATTTCGTGAAAAATGCCATGTGCTGATGAATCATTCTGAAGATCACAAAATTGGTACTGTAATTAATCGAGAATATTGGCTGCAACCAGAGAGGTAGAGAATGAATTTCGTATAAGTGCAGCTTCCTCCTTGAGCTCAGAGAAATATCGCTGAAACTCAATTTCAAGGGATTGAAGGTGGTCTGTTATAGATGTCTTCAAACTCTCATCATGTTCGTCAGTGTTTTCAAGAACACTTGACAATTTCTCAAACATAACAGCGTTTCCTTGCATTGCTTTACCACGCAGGTTTTGAAACTTCGAATAAAATGCTTGCAGTTTCGTCGCGAACCTGGATGATGTTTGTACCCTTTCCTTGTAGTTTTAGATTGAAATTATTCATTTTTTCAAAAATTTCAATCAAATAAGCAGAACCTTTCAACCAAATCTTGCCACTAATGTAAAATGAGAACTCGTTTACTTTCAGTTCTGAGACTAACTTTATTTCGCCCTTCATCTCAAAAACACGGTCTCGAACACTTGCTTTCAACAGCCAGCATGCAGGGGTGTGGATTAGAAGAACTATGTATGCCAAAAACATGTCATTGCAGAGTGTTAAGTTTTCCAGATTACCTTTTCCTTCAAGACCAATCCTTGAACACTTTTTGAAAGCCTGAACGTGATCCCATCATTGCACAAGCTCCATCAGTAAAAACCCCACAAACATATTTACACTGCAACTCTGCCTACATCTCCAGAATATCTGCAATTGTTGTAGTTTGCAGTCCCTCACAAACAGGAACTCCTCTGTTTCCTGAATGAATATCTCATGAAAACAAGCGATTGAGCACAGGAAGTAACATCTGTTGAACCATCCACTAAAAAACATTGCAGATGCTTCCATTTCATTTATCACCTGGTCTTTCACATCTTCCCACATATCTGAAATGTGCCTCTGAATAGTATTGGTGAATTAGATATTCGTCTCATTTTTGCCTTACTACATTCTCTAAGATGTAGTTTTACTATTTTCAACAAACAGGGTTTCACAAGCGTTTCTCCGATCGTGTAAGTTTTTTGCTTGCCAATTTCAAATGCGACTTTAGATGAAGCCTGTGTTCTTGGTGAAAACTTCCGGAAAGATGTCTCTTACGTTTCAAACATGTTCCATGGCGTCGGAAGAATTCAAATCCTTATTTGGCATGAAATGTTGTATCATCTTCGAAGGTTCCATAGACAAATCACTGAGTCTTTATACCACTGCATTACGTTTCTTCCTGAATGTTGACTACAAATACACAACAATATACTGCTGTTAGGCTATCTTAGACAACAAATAGTTTAAAACCAGAATAAATTCTTTGTGAAGTTCTGGAAGGCTTTGTCTCTAACTAAATGCTGTATGATCTTCGAAGGTTTCAGAAATTAGCACTGAGAACAACGTCGCACTAACAGACTATGGCTTCTCTGTGGTTTTGCCAGCTATGGATGAAAAAACAAATTTCAAATTGGCTACTCTTGAAACTACTTACGTTGTTGTCCATATTAAGAATAGAAATGAAAGTATCACAATACTACTGGAGGTACAATATGTTTTCACCCGACTGCTGGCTGCAACTTCACGATAATAAGCTGCTGGTATCAAAGACTACAACTGTGTTAGAAAAAGAACTACCAAATACGTCTGTTGACACAAGCAATATGTCGCTTGTGGTTTTCTTCACCTCGGATTTCGACAATAGACGTGCAGGATTGTGGTTGCAAAAACTAACAGATTGGATTGTACAACGGCAGACTGACGTTTCTGCTCTTCAGATTGCAACTTTGGATGCATATTGCCAATCATCATATTATGCAACATATTTTGCTATTTGATTTGGTAACTCGGATGCTAAAAATTGTACCCTTAGTAAATTATGGTATATGCAACAAACAAGCTGCTTCGAGAAGCAAATTCATTGCGATGACCAGATTTTACGATTTGAAATTAAGTTTGAAAGCAAAAACGACAAGTTACAAATCGTCACAACGAAACCCTAGCGTACCCTAAAAATATACGCGACCCACGTTGAGAAACGTTACTCTGGTATAAAAGCAAGTCGATAGAAATAGAAGCAAGTCTCGGTTCAAGTCAGCCTCAACACTTTCTATGATAAGTTGGAGGAAATTGCAGATTTGATGATATTTTATGTATGCTTCCGCGGGCCACTGAAAACGCTGTGGCGGGCCACATGTGGCCCGCGGGCGGCTAATTGCCCACCACTGACTTAGACCCATCCAAGAAAGCTGTAAAAACTGGGGTATCCTTGTTTATAAAATACCACACAGTCTGTTTGAGTAAAAATATGCACATGCCAGTGCCATGTTGTGGCTTGAAATCAAACTGGTTGTCTGTGGTGGCCACAAATGGTGCAATGCAGGACTAAATGCAATGTTCAAACAATTTGGAGATTGTAGTAGCAGGAGAAACAGGTCTATAGTACTCAAGAACACTTATGTTTTCATTCTTGTTTTTACAGATAGGTGCAATGACAGTTTGCATGCATTCCTGTGGAATTTTGCATTAAACGCACATGAAAGAGGCTACATCAAAGAGGCAAGTGTGCGTTACTACCATTAAAGAGGTAATCACACACACTTGAGCCAATACAAAAAATGTGCAAAAATGCTATCTTTGCCAACTGCACGATTTGAAGGTAGTTTTTGAAGTATAGATTTGATTGGATAACTGTTGCACTTCAGGTCATGAATTCCTTAAAAATTTTCATCTGAATTTATATTTTGCTTCACAAACGTGTTGTACAGATTTTTGTTGAGTTCAGTAGTGCCGCAAAATGTTTTTTCCACATCTAAGTTACAGCGTCATTTCCAATTGAACCTCACACTGTAGATAAGAGCCCTAGTTTGTTTCTGTTTATGCTGATATTTTGCCAGAATTGTTTGGGACAGTGTTTCTGTAAAGCTCTTGCCATTTTATTCGCCTGGTGTTCCTCCTTAGACTTTCAAAAGACTCTCGGTGCATTAACACAATGATGGACGTACTTCATCTCTCTCTTTTGGGTCACTTAACATATACTTGCATGCCACTCTCAGGCAAGTTCCCATCAGATCCATACAGCATGTCTTAGTAGCCTTGCAATACGAAGAAACATCTTGTTCAAGGATGGCCAACCTGTGGCGTATGCGCCATAAGTGGCGCATTGAATGCTTGGAAGTGGCGCATTGCATCCTTTTGGTGACAATAAAACAAGCCACTCCTACTCATTAATTTCAGTGATTTTATTTTTCCTGCACGTCCTTTCTAGAAATGCTATGTTTCTTTTAGATCAATTTGGCTTCAGAGTAGTTAAAAATATAAGTATGGTTTTCCTCTCTGTGGGAATGAAGTCCAGTAACTAGCGTTGTGACGTTTTAACAATCCCTACGTAACTTGATAACTTCAACGTCTTTGAATAAATTGTTGGCCTTGAGCCACTCCATGGAAAAGCAAGAGGATCATACATATTGGAGAAAGTAAAGTCATGTCTAGAAAACCAGCAATTAGATTGTAAACTTTTAAGTGTCTGCACTGATGGAGTACCGTCAATGATTGGTAAAGGAGCTGGAGCTGGAGCCTTACTCGAAAGGTTTTTAGGTCGTCCTCCCCTAAAATATCATTGCATTATTCACCAAGACTCTCTGTGTGGATAAGTTTTGAATTTGCAGCATGTTATGGTACCAATTGTAAAGTATATGAACAAAATTAGAGCTAAAGGATTAAACAGAAGACAATTCCGAGAATATTGTGAACTGCTAGATGAGGAATGTGGTGATCTCATCCTTCACTGTGAGGTACATTGGCGTTCTAGAGGACAAGTTCTAAATCGATTTTGGAAACTGAACCACACTGTGCATGATTTTCTAGAAGAGAAAGATGAGCTGCCCAAGAAAAGGACCCTTTTGTGTAATGAGAACTGGTTGTTAGATTTAGCATTTTATTTGATGTTACCAGCCATGTCAATTACCTCAATTTGAAACTGCAGGACAAAGACAAACTGCTTTCTAGCTTAGTAAAAGATATCAGTGTATTGATGCATGCAAAATGAAGTTGAAACAGTTTATCTCTCAGTTAAAAAAGGAATTTAAAGGAACAAGGTGAATGTGTTTAAAATATTGTCAACTTTGCATAATACATCGAAAAAATCAAATTACTACAATAAATCTTTGATAGTCGTTTTAGTGATTTTTCTGAAGAAGACCGCATGCTTGCATTTATAAATCCATTTTCACCTAACATAACATTCCAAGATGCCTAGTAATATCCAAATGGAACTCATTGAACTAAAAGCAAATTCAGTATCGAAAATGAAATTTGATGAACTGTCCACATTGCCAAGTGCGTCGGAAATGATTGGTTTTTAGCGATCATTACCATGTCAACATTTTCCAAAAATGAGAAAATTTGCCCAGTGTTATGCCTGTCTCTTCGGCGCTACACGCAGATGCGAGCAGTTATTTTCTTTCATGAAAATGATCAAACACAAACTGAGGTTGCGACTGTCCGATTCCAACTTGAAGAACTGTCTGTTGCTTTCAGTTACGAATTTAACTCCTAATATTACTGGTTTGGTGAAAGCAGAGTGAAAAGTCACATGAAGTCATTTATGTTTATTTTGCCCGTGTATAAAATTATCTTTATTCAAAAGTGTTCATGTATTACTATTAGTACTTTCTTAATTAAAGTTTTCAATGAAAATTAAAAAGTGTTGTCTGAGATCTTTTCCTCTAAAACTGGTACACGTGTCATTATTAATAAATAAATTAGGTAATGCCTGTTTATATGTTTGCTATATAAAATAAAGCATATATTTTTCAAGTAGATATATGATATTATAACTGCAAAATACGTCCATATAACCACACGTTTCAAAGAAAGTGAATGTTTCTTTGCCGCATCTGAATCAAGCGTGAAAAAATTGGCGCATGGGATCAAAAGGTTGGCCACCCCTGATCTAGTTCAACAGTTTTGATGAAATGTAATTTGTGCCATTTCAGTCTTAAGATGCCACCTACCTTGGATGCATTGTGCCTGCGCCCCGTTATCCACAACTCCGCATGCCCCTGCGAACGGTTATTTCATGATATGTAGAAACGAAAGAGCCCTTCGCACAAATTTAAACAAATCTGCACATTAACGCCTGCGATACTCGTTCGTGAAATGTCACTATTCTCCTACGTCTGGTTATTTTGATGGCATTACAACAGATTTAACAACAGTTACACTCGACAGGAAATTCCGAACAAAATAATTCTTCACCTGCATAACTTTGGTGCCACAGGTTTGGTGCAATTATATTTGGAATTATATTTTTTCTTGGAAGGGCATCGGCAGGTTTTCTGTGGTTTGCTTGTATACTATACCATGCTTGCACTACTGTAGAGCTCAGTCTTTGCATTTGTATCATGGACTTTCCAGATAGAACCTATTAGCTGAGCTAGTCCTCTATGTAAAAAGTGAATAATAATTCCTAATTATTAATTCGTATTTCATTAGGCCTAATATTCCAGCTTATTTGACGAAGCAGTAAAAGCATTTAGGTAATTGCACAAGCGTGATTTAGTTCTCTTTTTGCGTCTATGTTTGCTCGGTAGCCTAGAAACCCAACAGCCGTGAGGAATGGTTGAGGACTCTTTGCAAAAAAATTCGAAATTTGCAAAATTGCGCGAAATAAGATGAAAATACTGCAAATTTGCTGTTGACGAACAAATGCTTCACAGAGCTTTCTCAAGTATTAGCGAATGTACAAGGTTTGCCTCCTCACTTATCGTAAAGGTTTTTCATTGAAACCAACTAGTATTTTAAAACAATCATAAAACAAAGTAACCACACTTCAGAGACAAATTGCTGGTTGTTTTGTAAGAAATTGCTTGTGTTGAGAACAAATAGGTTTTGACGGGCAATACGTTGGGGAATAACTAAATATTCGTTATCAATTCGGGTATTCCCAGTATGGCACAGGAATGAGAAGCCCGGCTTAGTTAATAATTAAACCCCAGTCATTGTAGTTACACTCTTGCGCACACGGTTGGGAGCCTTGCAAATTTAGCAGCTACCCCTGTTGTAGGCCTGGCCGAAAGTTTTCCGAATTAATTTCCAAAAACATTTCTCAAACTCAATGCGAGATTCCCGTTAAAAACTAACGAATTGTTTCCACTTGTTAGGAAAAATACATTTTTGATTTTCAAACAAACGTTTCTGCCTATAAACCAGCGTTCAAACTGATACCCGCCCTACAATTCTCCTTGTTAACTTTGGAAATGCCTTTGTGAGGGTCCATATGCACGTAGATCAAACTGAACAATGACCTTTGGTGAATTTCTGAAACATTCTTGTACACTGTTGCTGGCGTGATGAAATGACACTATTAATTTAAAATGAAATTTACTCACAAAACGTCAAAGCAACAACCATTCCCAACCATTTAATTTACATCGACTCCTTAGAGCCTGTCAGCCATACATACAGCTTGTAGCTACGGTGGCCTATCTCAGCATTTTGAAAACAGTGTGCAAATCCTTTGTCTGGTGTGATTTATCTGGCGGATTCGCTGGCCTCGTGGTTGTCTCACCCTTTCTAACAATGTTGACCTTTTTTGGAAGTTCCGTCTTGAAAATAGCTTTGCAAGCAAACCATTGACCAAATCAACATCGTTCCCTCCTTTATTCATTTATGTATTCACATAAGAGCTATAAATCCGCTAAACGTATTTCAAACTTACAATTGGGAGCGTAGTTTGCACGGGAGATAAAGGATTTCATTTACGACGATAAATGTGAGAAAATCAGAGACAGCATCATTGGGCATCCCAGCAGGTTTCGCTATTGTTAATCCGAAATCTGATCAAACAATTTTGACAATGATCCAGATAAGACATAATCAACTCTATAGGTTCATTCGTATTAAAAACATTTGTACTATGCAACGCGATACTTTCATGTAACAAATTTTGAAATTACAAATCAACATAACGAAATTTTATTCGTCCTCTGACCACTTTGAAGAATATTAAATTGAACTGTATTACTTTTTTATGAATTGAGATGTCATTGCATCCTAGTAAACATTCCTAAGTTAGTGGATCAAGTAGGTACTCTCTGCAAAGGGGGTAAGCAAGGAATCTACCGGCAAATCTATAGGAAATCGATTTCACGAAAAATCACTCATTCTCAGTTCTGAAATTTGCAAGCATAAGTTACGGGTAAAAAGTGAAAGGCTAATGTTAGTAGAGTTGGAATGTTTTTGTTTGCCTTTCAATTTTTAGAGCACGATCCTCGCATGCTCGTTATTGCATCATGTTCCCTTCAAACACTTGGCAACTCCATGCGTGTCGATGAACATGCAGCTAACCAACGTATTCCCGTTTATTTCTATGTATTTTAAGTTCTGCGCATTGCGCGCCCTTAGCGATTTATTTGCCAATTAATTTTTTGAGGGAAACACTGGCAATATAGATGTTTGCTTTTCCCTGTTATGCGACAGGTTAATGTTTTTCTATAGTAAGGCCGCAGAATCCTGGCGACTCCTCAGAGCGTTGTCAGTTATGATTGCGTTTTTATGGCACTTTTTCCGATTGATTGTCATGACGTCAACTTTGAAGTTCTCCTTGAGGATCATTACATTTCTTCCGACCAGCAGAAAAATCAATTCAAGATTCCGAGCGTGTAATTAAGAAACTGCATGATCTGCAAAATTCACCTGACTGTCCGTAGCATGAAAAAAACACAACATCAATACTGTGAGCTGAGAAAAAAGATATTTAATTGAAGCCAAAATCACAATGAAAATAGGAATTTATTTTGCGAGGAACACAAGGTACCCAGGCAATGCAAATAAGCGATTGTCAAGCGCTGCGTAAAAACAAATATTACGTTACAGTCACCTGGTAAGATGCTTCAGCAGTGGTTCCCAAGATTTTCTATATTGCGACACAGTCTCAAAGCTGTTGAAAATTTCGAAGCACCTTTGTCGACAAAATCACTCCATATCCCACTAATAGGCTAATGTGTTTCACACGTCACAAATGAGCTATCAGATTCAGTTTACAAATTGTGTTGCGGCGCGGTGTTTGGGAACCACTGTGGTACAGCATTACCACTGTGGTACAGCATTATTGCTTCAACATAGTGCAGAAAAAGTGAGTTGCAATATTGGTGCCATGTAACTTAAAATTCAAAAACGTAAGGTAAGGCAATGCACAAGAATTAAATGCACGAAAGCGGGGTGAGTTGAATGTGTGGAATGCCTGGTTCATTTGAGTGCCTGGTTCACACGTGATGCGGCAGAAGCGGCGCGGCACTTTCGACAGTTGTAATCAGATGGATCTTCCTTTATATTCACAGGAAGCAAATGGTTATGGAGATGCTATCTATCGGTATCTGTATCTCTTGCGTTCACCGTCTTCCGACATAAACTACGAAGAAGCAAGAAATGAAAGGTAAATGTTTTTCAGATCAAGCTTTATTCTGTAGTAGCATTCAGTGCAATCAACATTTTGGGCTAACTTTTGTTTTAGTTGTCAATAAAAGCATGTTCAAACAAAAAGTTATCATTATTTAAACGTCACAGTTCTTCTTACACTGTAATTGTTGTCATTAGCTATTTTTGATACATTCTCCTCCACACCAGACACTTTTCAATAAAACTGTGTTGTCACCTAGTAATATATCTTTTGCCTTCGGCACTTGGAGAAAGTTGTCGCGACTGCAAATGGTTTCTAACTCCGAAAAAACGCACCCACTTGTAGTCATCAGATTATATCTTAAATTTCAGCAAGGTGACGTAAGCGAAACCCTACATTGAATATCCCGTTGCTTCTAAACATTTCGCTCTAGACTACTAGAGATTGTCAAATGTACGCCTAGGAGTACATGTACCCCAAGTTGGGAACCCCTGGTTGAAATCATGAGCCTTGACTATGACAGAGATGATCGGAGTCACTTTTTGACTCCTGTGCCGGCTCCAGATCCGACAAATGTGACCACAGCTCCTGCTCCGAAACGCATTAATAATTTGCAAATTGACTCCTGTTTACACTCCGAAAACTTGAAACCAAGAAATAGAATTATCTCACCTCGACCAAGTTTCGTATGACTCTTTCACCAGAGTGCTGTAGGCACCATCACAATGAAACAACTACTACTACAAATTCACTTATTAAGCTCTCATAAATAAAACACCACACGTTGAAAACACATCATTTCACCTGTTTCAAACAATTGCATTACCTAAAATTGTAAACCTGCAAGGCAAAATAGCTTGTTTATAAATACAGGGTGTTTCACAATTGTTGAAACAAAGCGATTGGGCACAAACCCAGTATTTTAAATGATACCACAATGATGATTACATTTATTGAAAGGTGAAAAGATAAAATTTTATAATCTGCAACTGTTTGTCCTCAAATCAGAAATAATATGTC
>JGI24022J15233_10008358_pt1 | contig 11544 bp, 6 predicted proteins | sample Ectturendosymbi2_FD_15233 | JGI IMG/M metagenome (IMG submission 15233)
GAGCGAAAACCCAGCGTCTGGCGTTGTTGTTGCCACCAGAGATGAGCGGACTGTCGTATTTTGCGATCCAGTCCTGAATTTTTAAAACCCAGCCCAAACATCGTCCAAAACGTTTTTCAAAAATGAAGTCCCATTAAGTCCAAAAAATTAATGAAATACAGCTTTTCAGCAACAAGAATGCTGCAATTCTTTTCCGAATCCGGTCCTGATCCTAAATTTTTGAAACGATTCACAGTCCGAATCCAATCCGAGTTCAAACAAGTTCGTTACAGTCCAGATCAAGTCCAATCCAATGCTCATCTCTGGTTGCCACGGCACGCTCGCCAGCGAATAGAGAGCAACGAACCGGAACAACCGAAACGGAAGCTTTTCGCTCTTTTGAATATACGACCATTGCACGTGACATGGTTAGAAGGAATACAGGTGTTACGAGTACCAGGCTACTTTCGGGGGGTTAGAACTCTAAAGCGCAGTATTCTACGCAGTAAGGTTAAGGAGTTACGATAGGAGAGAAGTCTTTACAATATATCCGGAAGCCCGGGCGACCGGGTCCGTCCGTTAAGTCTAGAAAGCCCGCCCACTTCGATTTCGACTGCTGCAATTAATCTTCGGAATAAAAGAGAAAACGGGCAAAACGCATTGCTTTGCCGTTGGAGTTTCTAGATCTGCTACCGCCGTCGTGTTAGTAGCGGAGACTACGACGCATGAACCCAGATGACCCGCATCAAGGCAGAGGTTTTGGCTTTCGTGCGTACCTGTTTTATATTTGCCGAGCTGAACGTGCAAATGAGACAAAAGGACATAACCCGCTGCGGCTCGTGCGTCCTTCGGAGCCATTGAACGGATAGCGCGAAAGCATGCGTCCAGGGCGGAGGGGTAGTTGCTGTTCCACTGAGGGAAGGCAAAAAGTCCCGTGTAGCAAAACGCGCCAAAGGGGGGGCACGGTCAAGTGGTACTAAATTTATTTGCGCTCAAGCTAGTCACGCTCCCTCCGAGCTTACCTTAACGTAGCATTCGCATATTTTAAGCTTCAGTTCGACGTTCAGCTGCAGGATCCGCGATTCTTGCGACAGTGCTTTCTCGAATTTGCCGATCGCATCGGGCCAGCTGTTAAGATCAACGACAAAAACTTTCACAACTTCTCACGTAAAGCTGGCATGCTTTCACACACGATTATCATCTGCATCCACCAAACAATCAACAAGCCCGGAAGCCGCTGTTCAGATCGTTTCTCACACAAAAACTTTATCAAATAGCAGCAGCATGTTTTAAACTCGCAGAATGTTGTTTTCCAAATTATTGAAAACTTTCATCGCGTGCTAAAAAACAACATTTCATCTCTTTGTGCTTCTATCAGCCGTTCCTCTACTAAACAAACCACAGACATGCCGCTACACCCTATAACTGCAGCTGGAAGACGTACTTGTTTTGCGTCATTAAATTTTTTCCAGCCTCGATGGTTTTGTAAAGTTTTTTCACACTCTTGTAGTGTCCGAAGCACTCGGCGTGATCTGGGTCAAGTTTCAGACACTCCCGGATTTCACTGAAAGACAAAAAGAAATTGTCGTTGATGTTGTGCGTGTGTGTGTGCGCGCGTAAAAATTTGAGTGTGTGTATGTGCGACTATTGGTCACTCTCTTATTTATAAAGACTAACTTGACACAACACGTGACACAGACACAAGAACAGGGTTTCTCAACCGGGCCCTCGGCCCCCTTTGGGGACCGCGGAGCAGTTCTCCGGGGACCACGATCAGAGGCCTTTACTAAATAGCTCTGTCATGATATTGCCAAACCCAAGTATAACAGTTAAACGTAAATTTGTGGTTTCATTATGACATCATAGACTTCTCACCATGGCGTCATAGACCTCGTTTGTTGACTTTTTTCTTATTATTAAACTTGGCGAATAAATAACAGATGGAAACACGTTAAAAACAAAGCTAGGTGTTTTTGGTGATGAGCAGGGGGTCACAGGTGTTGAGAGTCTTTGGAAGGGAGTCACAAACCATAAAAGGTTGAGAACTACTGCACAAGAACACTAGCGATGGTAAAAACAACACTTTCAGAAGACAAATAAAGTCTAATCCCAAGACGAAGCAGGAGCTATAGCTGGATGGTGGATATGACAGAAGCCACCATAAAACGCATGGGAAGCACATACTTGGACATTACTCACGTAAAGCTTCAGTTGCACTATACTTGCAAGCCACACCTTTCGCAACAATCGAATTCCATCTACTGTAAATGTCCAAGCCACGCGTACCGATTTGCACGTCTACTACGGCATCGCTTTTGCGACCAGCAAACTCACTCGAGCGACTGTTGCACGTCGCCAAGGCTGTACCAGAGCACGCTCATCTTAAGATAGGCTTGCGTGTTGTCCAGCCTGAGCATCGTGGTCGGCTTAAGGTCGCTGATCGCCTTGCGCAGCTCTCCCATTCGCTCGTACGCAGTTGCGCGCAATTCTCTGAAGTCGGGATTCCACGGGCAAGACTGCGATGAAGGTTTCATACGAGTGAGCTGAGGTGCGTGAGATGACTGCGCTCGTTTCAGCTTATCCACTGGTTTGGAAACTGTGGGCCACGAAGACACTGTCTGTGGGCCACAGTGCTATTTTCAACAGACTGCGCCGTGCGTCTTTCGTATTTAACCTTCCCATATTTGTTCTTTGCACGATTTCATTACTTTCGTTGCAGCCCAACGAAAGGCATGAAACAAACACTTCAGTTGCCTATCATACTTTATCAATCGTAAAATATATTTTATCCTAATATCGAATTTGATCATGTCTAACATGAAGCTACATGCAAAATTTAGTAATACAAGCCAGAAAACCATAAAAATGACGTAACAAGAACAAAAGCCTCGAAGCTGAAGACAATATTTAATATGCTCTGTCTCGGAGAGGCACAAATTCCGAACCTTGTAGCTAATACCCAGGAAGATCCATCTCAATGTTTCGGTGATATATAAATTGGTAGGAGCCAGTATGCCTTATATTTTCCAAGTTTAAACAATCGCTTATGCCCATACAGTCACTGTTAAATTTTGACATAATGTTGGAATACTTGCTGAGCGAAGAACTGTTTTAAGTAGACATGTCGACCACACCCCAAAAAAATTTGAAAACCACTACTGAGCTTAACGATACAACAGTTTATTCAGCCTTTGATTTAATAATCCGTAGAACTTCAAGGATGCACACCGAAATCACACAAGTGAAAAACAGCAAATTGATTCCTTTATCATCGCACGAAAGCAATCGGTAAGGTGCCGATGTATGAAACGTGTGGTTCGCTCGCAAGTAGTCTGAAAATTTTATATATGTTATTTTGCAAGACGGCATAAAAACGCGTTATTTGCGAGACGGCAATTGGTGGTTAATTTTTAAACACGGCAACTGCTCTTATAACTCGACATAGTAGATCAAAAGAGCGATCTTATGAGTAAACACTGGTTTGATGCGGGCCACGCTAAGAAGCATCCGCACATCACTACATTCAATTTTGCACTCAAGCTTTCGCGACCAGAAAAGTGTATGTTACGAGCACAGAGGAGCAAAACGCTGGCAATTCGATTTCAAACGTCGACAAACAAGTTACCTCTATTACTTCGCTTAAAAGTGCAATGGCTTGCGCATTTTCATTGGCCTCAATTAATTTGTACGATTTGATGACGTTCCGCCTCAGAGGTCTGATTTCTTCGACTTTCGCAGTAGCAACAGCATTTTCCTCATGAGCAAGCTACAACATAACATTTCAAAAAAAAGACTTGTTTGTTTGTTCAAGTAAAACCAGACTAACGTTAATATCAACCTGCTGACTTACCACAGCTTCATAGTCACCCTGAGCTTCATTAAATTTACCCATCTTCAGGAAAAGATTTCCTCGCTGAAGCCTGGCTTTTACAAAAGTAGGCTGCAAAACCACAACCTAAGCACAGCAACCAAGGTTCAGCAACAAATCAGAATTTTGTGCTATTCACGGAAAAATACACAAAAGACTTACTTGGTTTAGATCTGGAAGTGCAGATCTGGCTTTACCCATAGCCAGATACACAGTGGCTCGCATATAAAATGCCTGGTAATTGCTCTCATCATTATCTGCAAAGTTAAATCCGTTCATAGCATTACATCTCAACTGTTTTTCAATAGGCACTATGTCCAAAACCTACAATAACACAGATTGGGTATCATATGCACAGCTTTCAGGAAAGGGAAGTGCTTACAAGTTACCATAAAACCAAATGCAGAAAAACATCCGCCATTTATTTGGAGAGTTTTAAAGACTACAAACCGCAAAGTAGGGTAAATTTGGCAAAATATGCCACAGCTAAGACAAAGTAAAACCAGTTGAATAGAGGGTGGTATTATAGTAGGATCGCCATTTGCAATCTAGAGCCATATCAACCAAAATCAGGACAAATTTGCAATCACATATATAAACAGTAAATTGCACAAAAAACAATGACTTTCTATCAGTATACCTACCAATTGCAGCATGGTATTGAGTTAAGGCATCAGCTAGTTGTCCAGCATTTAAAAGTTGATTGCCTCGCACCAAATGTCTTTGAGATTCTGCTTTGTCCAGACCTTCAATGCCTTTTGATCAAAAAAGATGACATGCTACAATTCTATAGGTGAAGTCATAGAGAAAGGAAAACTCAAGTTCTCAGTGTTTCCAAAGACTCTAATAATGGACCCTGACACCTATTTTTATTAATAAAAATCCTTCACAGGTTGCTCAAATAAACTGTATAAGATGTTTCCAAGAAAAACATTGTTTTGCAGATAATAATGAATAGCCTGAAGTTAAAAAAACATGGGTTAGTGTACCTAAAGAGCATAATACCATTTTAATAGACCAGTTTAAGATTGTTGGAACATACAGCAAACTGCAAAACCTCAGCAACTGGAAAGATTATGCAAAAATTTTATAATTTTTAATTGGCAGAACAACCAGGTTTAAATCATTAAAATCCTAAAACCGTAACAAAACCATCAGAAGTTATTTTTGGCATCAAGCTAAACATCTTGGCCAATCTCAAACAGATGATACTTTTGGTGCAAGAAGCTTAACCTTGACTTGAGATATGAAATCAAGAAACTTCCATCAGAATAACAAAATTGCAAATGACACAAGACATTCAGCCTGTTAATCAAAATTTAATCTAGTCACAACTCTGTAAGTTTCATGAAAATGTATAATGAAAATAAGTGGAAACAAACAACAACAGTGGAAAATAAAAGTTGTCAAGCAACAGCAAACTTGAAAAGTAGATCCTGGATAAAAACAAAAGCTTGTAACTAGCACAAGGTTTTTAGAATATTGCACATAGTCCCTTACCTTCAAAATGTAAATCTAAAAGCACAAGAACAATGGGAACTTGTGACAAGAGACCCTTCATGTAAGACTTGACTGAATCTTTCATGACTGGATAACACCAACGCACATTAATACATAAATATATATATACAAATGCCCTAAACTAAAACTGTGAAAAAAGGTCTGCTAGAACAATTATCAAAACATGTTATTTGGAAAGTAAATCAACAAACTAAAAAATCCTGTCAAACTTTGTATCATTTCAGATAGGATAAATGGTCTCCTCCACTGGCTATATGAAGTTAAAACTTTTGCACCACTGGTTCTCTACCGGCATATGTGAATTCATGCAGTTACAATCAGACATCAAAGGTGACAATCATCACATTCGCAAGGCTGACTTTTGTTGGTAGGGAACCACTGGGGCACAACTAACCAGATGGTATAAAAGGTGTTAAAGAAGAAATAAGACTGCAAAACAAGAAAAACTAGGGCAAGCATATAGAAACTTCCCTTTATCCTAAGCAGAAGCTTCAGTATTTTGACCTATATTTTTCTAAATTAGTTTTCTTGTCCCAATAAATATTCAGTCAGCTGATGAAAGCAGAAAGACAAGTAATTCATCAAACTTACTCAAGGCAGTAGCTATAAGTCCACCAACGGACCTTTATTTGACAGTAACACATGATGAGTGTGCAGTAGACTGCATTATGCTTGGTAGAAACATACCAAACCTAATCCCTAAACCTAACCCCTTCTAAACCATAAAGTTAAACCCTAAACCTAAATGTACCCCAAAACCTAAACCCCAAACCTAAGCTGTAAATCCGAACAGAAAAGTTTGGAAACTTTTGAAACCACCAAAACAAAAAGGCGTCATGGTGAGAGCCGAACCAAAAACCATTGGCACAGCAGACATAGACATGTCTGCTCCACTACCACGACAGTGCTAACAGAGCAACAAACTCAGTCTTTTATTCAATCTGTGTCACCGCTCGACGGACCTATAGCCACCTCCTTTTTTTAATGTTTTGATCAAACAATAACCTCTGTGCTGCAACAGTTTTAAAACTGTAAAACAAGTTCAATTTATTATACATTTACTGAGAAAATATAGCAGTTAATATTATTTTATTGCTCATGCAGTTGACATTTCAAACCAAGGCAAACATGATAGGATAAATAAAAATTTTCATTAGTGAATGATAAAATCATTAATTTTGATGAACAGCAATAAACTGAGTGTGTTATAGGTGTTATATTAAACATTGCTGTTATGCAAATTCTATTTGTTTAAATTTCACATTAACACTATTCACTCAAATGTAGCCACAATTATCAAACAGTTGGTGCTGTAATTTTTTACTATGATGTTGAATACTACAAGTATAACTTGCAATCGTGAATGTAATAAGGTCATTTAAAAATAGTTATTTCTTGCACATTAGTTGGTTTTTGTAAAGAAGGCACTTGAATTATATGATTTAATGATGACAGTACACTAAAATATTTCATAGTGACCAGAAGTAAAGCAGGGGGTTACAGAAACAGTCAGTATGACAGCAGCATGTCAATAAATTTTGTCTAAGAAGAGCTGTAACAAAACGTATGAAAAATGGAAGGGCTAAAACGTTTTAAAATGAGCCTAGGCTAGGCTTAATGAAAACAGTCCTCAACTAATTGTAAGTAATGTCTGAATTTAACTTCGTACTTGTGGCCTATCAAGCCTTGTTAATCATGACTTACCATGAATGCAGCGATCGCTACAAATGTAGCCACATGGCTCCTGATACAACTATAAGCAATTGAAAATGGGCATCACAGACCACATGCATTTGATGCAACATCCCTGAATAAGCACAAAGCGAGCATAAATACAACTGAACCTAACTAAACCTTAGCTCTAACAAGAAGAACCATCAAAATAAAAAAAAACATTTATCAACACTGGCTCTTGTTTATGTGCACTGTGAAGCATAAGCATGCATCAATTCACCTAGCACTCTGGTATGATCTTGCAGTTCTGGTTTGTTTTTTGGTAGCATCTAGGTAGCTGGCAACGGCTACACAAGGCCAACTGATAGGTAGACAGCACCAATGTTTATTCAGTGCACCATTAGGTTTTGTCACCACAAACAGAAAGCAGGTTCAGGCTTTCTTTATATACTGTAATAGTAGGGTGAACATACAATAGAGTGGTCTCGGCAGTGATGTCTGCACAATGATAAGGTTTGTGATAAGCTTTTATGGTGCTCAGGTTTCAATTTCAGGTTTAGCATTTTAGGTTTAAGGCCTGTCTATATTGACAATGAGCCAGGAATTGCCTGGCACAATATATTGTTTGTTTCATTGCTTCCAAGAGTCGCAGTGCCGAGCTGTGCAAAGCACAGAATTCCAACACAACAAAACAAACAACAAAGGATTACATCTGGAAGCTCCTGGCTCATTTTTTTAGTGTAAACGGGCCTTTGCACTTTTGACTTAAAGCTTTAGGTCTAGGGTTTTTGCTTCTAAGTTCTAAGGTTTTAGGTTTAGAGATTTAGGTCTAAGGTTCACAGGTTTTAAGGTTTGGAGTTTTAGGTTTACAGGTTTAGGGTTTTAGGTTTAGCATTACGGTTTTAGGTTTAGCATTAGGGTTTTAGGTTTAGCATTAGGGTTTTAGGTTTAGCATTAGGGTTTTAGGTTTAGCATTAGGGTTTTAGGTTGAGCATTAGGGTTTTAGGTTGAGCATTAGGGTTTTAGGTTGAGCATTAGGGTTTTAGGTTTAGCATTAGGGTTTTAGGTTTAGCATTAGGGTTTTAGGTTTAGCATTAGGGCTTTAGGTTTAGCATTAGGGCTTTAGGTTTAGCATTAGGGCTTTAGGTTTAGCATTAGGGCTTTAGGTTTAGCATTAGGGTTTTAGGTTTAGCATTAGGGTTTTAGGTTTAGCATTAGGGTTTTAGGTTTAGCATTAGGGTTTTAGATTTAGCATTACGGTTTTAGATTTAGCGTTACGGACAGTTTTAGATTTAGCGTTACAGTTTTAGATTTAGCGTTAAGGTTTTAGGTTTAGTATTAAAGATTTACAAGTTTAGTGTTAGAGTTTTACAATACAGGTAGGGTTACACAGGTTATTTACTTATTCAGTATTCTTTAGTCAATTGAACCATGGTAATATTGCTCCCAATTGTTGCAAAATTGTTCATTTCAGTTGATTTTATGGCTTTTCAAACAGAAAGTTCACATTTTTATATTAACCAACTTTAAATACATCGAAATTATGAAATCCTGAGCCCTACTGCAAGTACTAATGTGTAACTATGTCCTGAGTGATATGACCATGATGAAGAATCATAATAGCATCATAACTAGTCAACTTGGCTTGTGCAGCCATAGTCAGAGCTGGGTAGATTTCAGTTTCACTTTGAGCACTTTTGGTTGCATATTCATTGCTTGTAGACAGTCTCTACCTTACACTGCTATGCTAAGGCTTTTGGTTATGATATTGTCGGCTACTTACAGTTAAGTTCACACTGCTTAGCCATTGCCAGCTACCTAGTAACCTAGCAGTTGACCTTGTGTAGCTGTTGTCAGCTGCCTAGAGTAGACGCTGCCTTGTCTTTTTCATATTTCACTCTCTTTTTGGCAACAAACCATAAACTTACTTAGCTGTAATCAGCAATGCTAAAACTTGATCGTTGATGCATGTGTTAAGACACACACATGTGTAATGCACTTAACTATGCTTACTTTTAAACATTATCCTTTTCCTCATGAAAGTAGATAGATCTTAACACATGCAACAACGTCTACTCTAGGCAGCTGACAACAGCTACACAAGGTGAAGGTCAACTGCCTTTTCCTCAAGAAAGATTATTTGTTAAAAAGAAAAACAAAAACATATATTAAAAGCATCATCAGAGTTTACAGTAGTAAGCTGTAATGGATTAGTAATTTACGTATTAGTTTTGGTGACCCACAACGTATATTTTTCTTGTTAGAATAGCACTTGCCACTTGCAATGGCTATGAAACCTTTTTTACACCAACAAACAAGGCCAGGCCTGACCAAGGTCATAGCCTACTACTGTAATAGTAACTGTGGCAGTAGGTTACTTTACTGTACCTTCTTTCATGCATTTGTAGTACACTTGAACCATCTGACATCATCAATACAAAAAACTGGTCAAGTAAAAACAGGGAATACATAGTTATGAAGTAAGTTATACTGTAACTTCCTATATAATAAATTGTAAAATGTGATTGACCGTCTGAAGCACTTTCTGTATGTATTACTTTCGTAGTAGGCCTAGTAACAGAGCCTGAGTTTCTGAAAACTTCAATTTCCTACATAACAGCACTGTAGATAGCACACAGTGACACGCCCTTCACGCCCTTCATATCAGAATCAGTTAAAATTAATATAAGGTTAAGAGCGTTTATTATTCTCGACTCGCGAACGCTATCACGGTCGATAATTCTGGTCTCAAAAATCGCTTTCATAGTGCGAAGAATGAACCCATAGGTTCTTTGAAAATGTCAGACAACTTAGAGTCAAGCAATAGTCTGACGTGATCCATTAGCACATCTGGTAATAAGTGCTTCACACTAATGGTATGAACAGCACTTCAATATCATAGCCGCGTCTTGGCCTGCTTGCTTACTTTAGGTATCCGTGTGGTGTTCTGATTCGTTAAAAGTATCATGCATCGACGATTTTCGATGAGTAAGCTAAACCTCGCAAAATTCAATATTGTCATGTTACGTCATAAACTCCGTTTAGCAGGCATAAACATTATTTGTAAAAAAGCAGCCTTTCGTCATACAAGGATGCAAAAAATACATTTGCAGACAGCGTTTCCTCCTCCTTCCGAGAGATCCCAGAATGAGCAGCAGACCCAGAAGTGCAGTGGCAGCTGTTGAAAGCAGTTGTGGCTTCACCTGCTGCTCTCGCATGCGGTCAGAAACGACTCGGTGTGGCGAATTATGACAAAAAAGTAACCTCGTGGTGGAACCGTGAAGTGAAAAATCCTACTCGAGCAAAAGAAGTAACCTACAAAGCATGGTTTCGGAACAAAGCTGAATCTTCTTTGCATTCGCGGTACGCTGAGGCGCAAATGTGTGCAGCTCTCAAGTTAAAAAATTCCAAAATACGATCTTATGAGAATTATGGGCATAAATTGGATACAATCACTGGCAAGCAAACAAAGTGTTCTGGTAAACCAAACGACGCCCGCGCCAAAAAATATGATATTGCTTGATACATCACAGACCAAAATATTGTCTTACTCAGCAATGAAGGGAATCATGAAAGATATTTCAAGTAATATTTCAACGTTCTTTTGAACTTACTCACTCTCACACCATCAGACACACAAGAGATGCATTTGGAGGAGAAAATAACCATCACTGCCACTGGAGTCTTCCCAACTGTCGAAACACTCAACTGCAGGCTGTGAAGGCTGCAGTTTATGATGAAATCCGACCTGAAATGCTCAAAGCTTTGAACCGTGAACAGAGAAGGAGTTCTTTGGCTGACTCGTGTGTATCAAGTGGTGTGGCATTCTGAAAAGGAACCGAAAGATTGGCAAAATGTCGTGATCATGCCCATACACAAGATGGAAACAGGAAAGAATGCATTAACTACTGGAGTACAGAGATGATCACTATCCGGTTTGCCGGTTGGATATCAGGCAGGATAGTGAGTTTGCAACCGGATAAGGATATCCAAAAACTGCTTTCGAACGGGAATCGGATACGGATCCGGATATCCGAAACGCTTTTATCAATATTTCGAGGATTCAGACTTTTGCAAAAAGGTGCACATTGCACAATCATTCATTTATTATCTTCAGAAGCACCTTTTCAGCCTTCTGCGCCATGACTCCGAGTCTGTCTATGGTGTAATCCAGTGATGGAGTCTCGAGACTTGTTCTCGGTCTCGAGACCCGTTTTTTGAAATCTCGATCTCGGTCTCGAAGGTCTCAGGTCTCGTCTCGGTCTCGAAGGATTTCGGTCTCGGTCTCGAACTCTTCGTCTCGAGACTTTGCATAGGTTATTTTTTATGAAGTTTTGCAAGAAGGAGCTCCTTTAAAGAACGGTTTTAAAAAACGATTGTTCAAAATTTAGCCGTTCAAAGAGCTAAGCTATCCTTGTTGTTATGTTGTTTGCGAGATGGAGAAAACAAATTGCCCTCTACCCCGTTTAAAATTTATACTGAATTCAATAAAAAATGTGCAT
>JGI24022J15233_10008363_pt1 | contig 11541 bp, 4 predicted proteins | sample Ectturendosymbi2_FD_15233 | JGI IMG/M metagenome (IMG submission 15233)
GTTATCGAAACGTTTGCAAGATGTCAGTTGTATCGTTTGCTTTGGCCGTAGTATTTATTATAAGGCTATTTAGCACTTCCGCTTTTCGTGTACAAAATTCACAATATATTAAGGATTCAATTAATACCAAGATCGAAACTTTGCCGATTTTGAATCTGGAGAGAAAATCTACAGTAGCTATATACATGTGCATGTTAGCGTTGACAGAGAGCTGTGGCAGCAAACCGACACTGACAGCTAATTCCTATTCCATCTGTGTTACCCGGTCGGAAATGATCATGGCCTTTACAAGTTTAGTGGATGCCGTCATGAGAGTAGTAGTGCTAATGGCAGTTTCATTGCGCTTGTGCTCAGCAGGTAACGCATGGGGTCTCAAAAACTTTTTTCCCAGGACAAAATGATGTAGTACGTAGTCTGCAGTGAACACTTTCAATCCCGTCCATCGCAACCCATTTTGCTGATGGAGAATCATTTTCCCCTTCTGGTTTGGACCAAGTTCCCAACCCTGACAGTCTGCGGGTGCGGGGCGGGAGCGAGTAAGATTCTCAAGTTCCTGCAGTTGCAGGCGGTCTTAAATTTTGCAGATGCAGTTGGAAGCGGAAAAAATTTTCAACCCGGCCAGGACACTAGTACAGATATTTTCTATATTTTCATAACATGCTGCAAGAACAATAAGTAGACTTTAATACATTGTAGAATTTCTTTATGCTCGTCATCAATTGAAAGAAGTTTGGTCAACTGTTTGCAGCAATCGGTTGTTCTGCTTAAAAATGAGAGCATGACTATGTCCAAGTACGTAATATTCTCTTAATGCATGGTAGTAGAGACAACCAACTGGCAGATGCATGGTGAAGAATTTCAAGTAATTCTGTATCTGCAAATGAATTAAAATGTCCACGTTCACGTTTCGCAGAGCATACCTCACAACATTAAATGTAAAATGCAGTGAGCCTTAACATCACTGTTCAGAGTGAGGATTTGTGTATGTTTTCTGCCCAAATTGCAGTTTGTGTTATGTGCACTTAAACCAAAAGCATTTTCTTATCATTTTATATTCTCCATAGAATTCTTCAAGCAGTTAAATATTCCATGAGCATTTTCAAAAATCAATTACACAATTTACCGTGCCGATTTCTATAATAAAATTGAACATGTTTTTATGATTTGATGCATCAATTTGAAGACCAAAGAAAAGAGGAGGTTCATGTTGCTTCAACTTGTTGATAACTACTTCTAAAGCTGTTTTGGCAAGAACATTTGTAACAAGAGCTTCTGACTTGGTTCGACTACAAGATAGTGTTTTTCAATTTTTCAATCCTCGTAATGTTTTGAATTTAGTTTCAAAGTACAATCAAGTGAATTGTATTAAAGATAGTGTCTGACTGCATGATATATTTTAGCTATTTCTGAAGCAAATACATCATCTGCATCTTTAGCATTCACGCCTGAATTTATCCAAAAGAGAACTAAAAGCAATAGCTTTTGTGGCCATTTGAATTTCCATACTGTTTTACGACAACACCCACGTATCTAATTTCAAAGAAGGTTCAGGCTTAGCTAATGGGTGTGTTTAGGTATTTCACGGGATTAACATAATTTATTGAAAATATTTTAAAATAAAGGAAATCCTATTGTACTTTATAAATGTCGAAAACAACAAGGACAAATGAGGAATTTAAAGGACTCCCCCTGAGCTAAAGGACGTTGTTAACCTAAGTCCTAGGTGCGTGGGCAAAAATCCTGAGGTTGAAAATGAGTTTTGGTAAAAAATGGTTATTTGCTTCGCCTTTCAAAAATACAGTAATTACCACTGATGCCAGCTGAACACTTCCCAAGAAGCGAAGGTGGTTATGCAAAGCTACAGTTAAATTGTGCGTTACTATGCTGGAATGTTATTATTAGCATCAAATTGAATACGCGCAGAGGAATTTTGCGCTATTGAGTGATCCTACCAAGCACTGATTACCATTAATGTGCATTGGCAGGCATTGTCATGCAACAATCATTTGAAAATAATTTTCAGTTGAAAATGTTTCATTGACGATAACTAAATCAAAACTTTTTCGCGACGAAACTACCGCAAAAGATGCTATCAAGGAATTGCTTGTCTTTACAACAACCCAACTGAACATATCAACCATTCAAAGTCAAACTGCGGTCAGCGACATCTCCAGGAAAGTAAGGAGCAGTAATCAAATCTTACATCACCATCAAAACTTCATAACTGCAACTGTTCAGATCAAGACATGCAAGCCACACTGACTGCGAAGGAGTGCTAGATTTTTGCAATAGCACTAACCGCGAACCCTGTCTTAAATTTTGCAATGCCCAGATCAGTTTTCGTTAACCTGTCTTTTTGTTGCAATTCTAAATGCAACAGGTAGCTGCTAATAAAAGTACGGAGTGAACGCGCACAAGAAACAGCGGCATGAGACAAGAAAGCGTCGATGCAACGTGTCGCTACTTGCGTTCAACAAGATGACATGCAAACCGATTTGTCGCAGGTAGAGCTAAGTGAGTGTACAGCCACCTATGCGCATAAAATCAACAATCCGCCTTTTAGTATACGCTCTTGTTCGTTGCAGAGTGTTTGAAACATACCAAAATTGTATAGTTGCTTTAACAAGCAATTTCAGGTTGGGAAAAAAGGATGATATCACAAAGTCATTAATGTTTTACAAGACATGTCTGTATAGCTGCTTTAAGAGCACGGTGCTCAAAACTCGCCCAGCCATGTCGCTGATGCAACCATAGCTCGCATTTTGACAAGTCGCAATATCATGTGGCAAACCGCAGACACCGGTGCTCTTCAACGTACTGTAGACGCCCAACGTACTGTCGCTAAATGTGAAGTGTACGCTCTTCTATTTGTCCTTGGTATGGACCGAGCTTTTTCTCTGAACCACAAATCATGGCAACAGAAGTAATTTTAAAAATATTTTAACTTACCACAGACGGCGGAACCACGGTGTCTACAGGACGACTTTCGGTGGTCCAACTGCTCCAAGATACCCATCCTGACCAACTCGACCACGAAGACGGTCCCTCCATGCGATAGGATGAGAAATTTAAGTATTTTTTTGCGTTCAGATCAGTTTGAAAGTTAAAATTACTTATCTGGCGAAGACACTTTGGCGTTGTGCAGCGCGTCCTTCCATCTAAGTGTTTCGTGGTCAAAGGACTGTCTCGCCAAACTACGTGCTTTGTTCTTTCCCGGGACTGTTTTCCCTGTTCAGGGTAAACTGGAACCACGCGTGTTCGGACCCGTTGGACAGGTCTAAACTGTGCTCTGGCACCTTTTTTCAGCTTGTCCTTGCCAAGTACCGGAACATACAACAGTTCGTCATTCAGTATTTTTTTCTCTCTGGTTCCGTAGACATCCCAATCGCGCAAACCATATTTGGCCTTCAGTTCAAGATCACTGCCTCGTGCACCTTTGACGTGTTGTTCTGTTTTGCTCGAATCACGTTCACGCTTGTTCCGCGAGTGCTTCCTTGTTAACGCAAGGTCGAACCCTCTTCCAGCTCGGCTATCTTGCCTGTCGAGCATCAGAGCGAAAGTGCACTCAAACCACATCACGGCCACGCACGTAAGCAGCAACTGCGCAGTGCGGTGCATTTTCGAGCATCGACCGTCGCAGCTGATAGTGCGTCAGCTTTGACATTTACAAACGTTGGTCCGGAGCGCAAATGTACGGTTTGCCAGATTTCGGTGTCCGAGGGTATCTTCAAGTAGTAACTACCATTGCTTAACAACAAGACCTTGGTCTATGAAGATATTATTAAAGCAAATCTAAGCGTGTTGTCGGGCTCTAGAAAAGCACCCAACAGGTAAAACGAGTTTTTGCATGACGACACACACAACTTAAAAGCAGAAATTTATAAACTGCCGCAAGACTTTCACTCAAGGGTTTCCCTTTTCACTAGCAAACCTAAACTGTTGTAGGCAAGATAAACTCAAGTCGCAACTTCGCAATAATTGGGTAAGACGTCAAAAGAGAACAAAGCGAAATACAACCATTAAAAGCTATAGGTTTGCTGCATGCTTTCGAAGAATCAGCCGATTGGGCTCTGTTTTCAAAACTTTGCGATGATTCAGACTTGCACATGTTTATGTCCAAATAATCAGTCTCGCAAAGCTGACGCAGTCAAATCAATCAGTAAATTTTTTTAATAGGAAATCGATTTCACGAAAAGTAAACATTTTCAGTCCTGAAATCTTTCACGTGAAATACAACGATTTCGAGGGCTTGGCCTCTACACAAAAATGAAAACAGCAGAGAAGCAATATCCATGTAAAATCATGAAAAAGTCTTTTGATCTACAAACGTCGCGATTTTGTGCATGGATGCGTACATCCCGGAATAAGTGCCCAGAGCTGGTCAATTTCCGAATTTATACTGCTGTCGCTTGTTGGTACACAAAGCACACTGCCACAAGAGTCAATTATGTTTGTTACGGAAATGCTTATTGCAATTTCCTGATCCTCCTTTATTTTCGACTTGATGGGAAACTTCCACTCAGCAGTTGGCATTGTTCCGTGGTTTACATTAAGAATATCACTGCGCTGTTTAGCACGAAAAATTGATGAACAGACTTCTCTGAGCATCAGTGGCACACCTGCAGCCGACATGCATTTTAATCATAAAAAACATGCATCAGCTACTGTAAGATTGATAGGGTACCAAAGTCCTCAAACTTAATGGATAAGTTTGAATCTGACAACATTCTCCGATTTTGCGTGTCGTTTCGCTCTTTAAAATTTAAAATCTAGTTTCAAAGAGTCACAACGTCTAAGCATAGGAAATAGAAACTAAAATAAAGACTACAATTTCTCCCTCTTGTAAACAATATTTTGGAAGTAGTTACAAAAAGTTACTCCTTGCCAGTTTTTACCAGTACCTCACGAAAGCACCACCAGTGCAAGTTCTCTGAACTTAGACATGCACAAGCAACGCGCAGGCTGATTGAAACCGTAGCACCCATCCACAACATAAACAGCAGGATTAAAAGCTTTCGCTTGCTTGATCCAGTTTTTTAGCAAATTTTTTTCCTTGAAAGGATTTTCTACAGGGCAAGTACAACCGCAAAATGTTGAAAAGCGTGTACGTTTACTAAGCGACGGAACTCGTGCACTCTTTCGGGCCATCTTTTCTTAACTCACCGCAGCAAGCGCATGACTAACTGTTTAAGCGCCTATTGCGCAAAGTTTCACTCCTGCTCCTGGCACCGCAGCTACACCCGGAGGTTCGTCAAACAAGCATTTTTGTAAACACCTGGTTTGAGAACGTCTTGAGCTGAGATTTGTCGCCTGAGCTTGTTTCAGCTCAGACAACGCCAGCTGATTTTTTCACTTCACGATCCTCACACGTCTCGGGTATGGAACGCTTACATTGTCTGGTTACGTTTTAGTTGATACCGAGTTTTCGGTTTAAATGAGAGCTACGTCTTCCTGTGGTTCATAACACCGTGAAATGATTATTCCACGCATCATTCACCATCAAAAAGAGGAGAATGTTTGGAAAGAAATTGTATGTTTCGTTGTTGCGAGTATTAATGGCGGAAAGCTTTCCGTGTTTGGGCACTTTTGCTTCAAACGCCAAATTGCATGCTTTTCTGCGCACCTTAGAAAAAAGAGCAAAGGACATTCTTCTAAATACATAGTGCACAGTTGTGATTGATAACGCGGTGAACGGCATATTAGAAGATTATGAAAGGCATAAGTCGGCAACTATCGGGCAGCGGACGCGTGTTGGTCTGAGGATCATTTGACACCGGACTCAGGAGAAAGGAAACAGCCTATTTGGTTTCATTTTCATTAAACGCCAATGTTTTCAGGCTGCCCTGCACTCTTAGCATCCGGTCGTCTCTGCTACATTGTATGGCCTGAACTGCTTGACGGGACACCGAGCATTGCACAGTACTGTACAATGAGAAGGTTGACAAGCTGGTAAAGTGAGGCGCTCACATTGTGAATTGCAGTTTTGTTTGGAGGTGAAAGAGAGTTCACGTTTCTGCATGAAACAAACAAAATTTGAAATATGGATCAATGGAAACCTTAAAGAAGATTTTATGATATTATTTACAGGCGTACACAATATTGCACAAACAGAGTCAAAAGTGGGCACAAAAACTGATCTAATTTTTCACTTTCATTAGCTACGTCAATTTAAAAATATTAACAGGCCACGGTTGAAAACTACTACGTTCAAATTTTTGTATACACCGCACAACAACTCATCAGCTCATCTGACGGCAACAACAGAAGTGAGGCGCTCGGGACGGATCACCTATGGAATACGGAGTGGTTGGAGAACACTGCGAGACTCCTTACTTTGATCCCTGACATGGGTAGCCCCCTCCTGGGATGGCCCTGCCAAGAACAGCGTTGGTCCGGCTTAACCACCCTGGACCGGTGTCGGACGTTTCTGCTCCTGTTTACACAAATGCGGTACACGGTCCCTTCTGCGGCTTGTGAGTGTGGTGCAAATAACATACCGTGACCATGTTGTCCTTCATTGTCCAATCCATCTGCCTCCCCATGGAGAACATAACCTAATGGTTCTTGATGACGAGATCATCGAATGGCTGCTCAAAACCTGCACCAAGATTTATTGCGGCCTAACAGTGGATTGAAAGAACTCGCTCAAACGATGAAGACCGCAGTTTAATTTAACGATTACCGCTTCTGTTTTCTAGAACAGGGGTTCTCAAACTGTTTGTCGCTGCGGACCCCTTTCTCTTCACCCAAAACCGCTGCGAACCCCTTCGTATTGACAAGGTGTTTTTGATTATTGAAATGATTTGATTTCCTAACGTGAGCAACTCAACCTCCCCGGCAAAAAGCAAATTTCAGGCTTCGGCCTGCTGCCAATTGCCGTAACCAAAATCAAATAAAAAAAGGTCAGTTGACTTTCAACGTGAACATGTCAGACTACAGTTTTGTTGCCATTGAGCTGAATAATGGCCTAAATTGGCTGATCTAGAACTTTTTCAAATCACGATCAAGCGAAAACTCTCAAAGGTTACGGTAGGTCATCAGAAAAACAGAAGCAGTAACACAAGCTGATTGTCGGCTAATATTAAAAGTATTCTTTCTTTGAAAGTATAAAGTACGTTTTACGAAGCATAATAATAAATTTGCCATTTTGGAACCTATCTCTGCTCACCATTCTGTTGCGACAAAATAAAAATCATGTGTGAATATGACATCAAACATAATGTGGTGGTGTGAGCAAGCCCGTAGCCAAGGGGAGTATTTGGGGGGCTGTGCACCCAAATGTTTTTTTGGTACTCTCCAAATATTGTTGTGCCCGGAGAATTTTTATGCAACATATAATAAAAAATTATTGCCTCCCAAACCTTAAAACCTGGCTACGAGCCTGGGCTTGACAGCATTGCTAATTTCGCTTGAACTTAGGCGGTTGAAAAGGTCAGAGATTTCTGATTCGTTTTGTCGTCTTCTACACCTTGAATCTGCAACTGAAGTCTTCCAACCAAGTTAAAAATTCAATATCATTTTTCAGGTTTGGCCTTGCAATCAATGAAATTTCTAAAATGTATATTTTAATGTATGTTCTGCAACACGTGTTACACCTCTGTATACATCCCGCAAACTAATAAAGAAAACGGTCAGTTGAATACAAATGCTGCAAAATTCCTTTAATCCAGTGTGTATGCTGCTACTCTGGTCTGAATATTTCGTGAACTAAACGATTTCCACTGCATTCTAAATCGCCATGAAGGTCGAATGAAAACTTTACATCAACGACGTGTGCCCCGCGGCCCGGAGGCTACCACCTTTGAGCTGTATGAATAGAAATGAACGAACAATAAAAAGTACAACCACCTTAAACGCAGATTTTGCATCTGCAACGTGACTATTTTGCGCCTGACCTAACGCGACTGGAGTCAATACCAGTAGTCGATAATTTTAGTATAAACCTTGAAGCTGCTCGAGTACCACATCTTGCGAGACATCAATCTGGTCCAGAAGTCCCGGTCAACTGGTTCCGTCAACATCCAAGCTCTTGGCGGTAATCACAATTTCAACTTAATGCATTTCAACCCCTAACATTTACCTGGCGATGCAACAAAATGCATTGTACGATAAAGCGCTGAAATCTTATTGCGTGGAAAAACGGAGGTAAGAGATTTGGTCTGATCAGTAGAAAAAAATTATTGCGTCAGACAGCGTGCACTCCAACTTGTTTAAGACCAATACGGCACGCAATAGCTTGGATAGCGTCCGCAGTTTCTTCAGTTAAGTGACCACAGTTTGAAAAAGTTGCAGATCTTGCATGTTAGTAAGAGTTAAATTTGTTTGTGAAATTTGCAGACTCATCACTTATTCTTTTGAGGTTCGCAAACAAAGCAATTAAAGCTGAAGAAATCTGGCACAGCGCCTCGGGCTCATGAAGCTGCAAGTAAAATGAATACATTCACTTTAGCAAGTTGCAATTAAAATGACAGAAGCGTTCTTGATTGAATGACCAAGCAATATGCTCATCCTTGTTTATTTCACTTAAAAAGTATGAAACCGATAAAAGAGATCATATATCTTTTTCCTGGTCTCCAATGGAGCATAACTACAGTTGCGACATCCACAAAAAAACGTTTTGTTCAGATTTAAGCTACAAAGTTGTTTTCGATATGCTGCTTATTTGCCGCATAGCGGAGGTGCCCATAATAACACGTTTTGGGAAACTATTTTATAGCACACCCCTTTAATTTGCCATCGAACTGGCAAAAATGCCGTTTCGCTCCATTTTTCCTTCCTCATGACCATGGTAAAAACTGAAAGCTGTTTTCAACGCGAGCTGATTCGCTAATGTGGAACGAAAAGAGCTGATTGTCTTTATGGCGGTACAATTTCATTCGATGACTTTTGAGATTTTTTCTTAGGTCGTTCTGGTTAAACCTCATTTAACTGGTCGGCTGCATATTTTCGCATCGTTGTTCATCACGCTTGGTAAAGATAGTTATTTTTGCAAAGTTATGAGCTTTCGCGCTCTCTTTCCGGTCAGTCACTCAGTAATATACGCTGAACTGATGGTACTGACCTACAGTACATACTGCACGCACGCATCGACAAATGACTCGCACAACTGGGCGGGATCAACAAACTCGCAGCAAAACTTCACTGATTTCAACGCAGTTCGCATTTTGTGAGTGACGACCGGTGATACACAACTGAGCTGCCTTATCTGCGCACCATCCTTAAGCTGCAGTGCTTCATCAAGCACAGACGCAGAAAATCGCTGAGATTTCGTCGCATTAAACAAAATAAGCGTTCTTGTGAAAAAACACCGAAACTAGATCGCTAAAGCAATCCCAAAGAACTTCTCAAAGTAAGCCTTGACAAACAGTTGCATTTCATAAAGCAAAAGACCACCGTGTTCGGGACAGGCGACAGTTCCTGTTGTGTCAAATGAAAATGTGCGAAAAGTTTGCTCTACGTTTTGTTTTTGGAGGAAGGTAACTGAACCATTTACCATATGCTTTTCAAGGTTTCGAGACACTTACTTGTTTTACTTTCTAAGTATCACCAATAGCAACCAAATTTGCTTGAAGTACTTCGAAGTGTAGCATACCCTCATCATTACGGCGTTTTAGGCATTAGTTTCAAAGCGCGTTGTTACACTGCAACGCACAACTGTCAGACACAAAACTTTTAACTGACGACGTGTTAAATAGAGAAAGGCATGTATGGGATTATTCGGCACTGCGTGATTGTGATAACTTTAAATTAACAAGTAATATATATGTACTGTATATAGCTGTTCCCAATTAAGAGGAGTTGCCGTGCCGAGCCGTGCACAAGCGTAGAATTACCTGACGCAACAAAACAAAACAAATAATCGTCCGTGGCTACTCTTGGCAACTCCTCAGTGTAGATTGAAAAAGGTCACTACCCAATTTTCCAGCAATGTTAGCAGTATTCCAAAGGTTTTCGTATTAATTTTGCTATTGCAGAATTATCTGTGTCGTGCCCGTGGCCACCTGTTAACGCAAGAACAGTTTTCTTGATTTTTCTTTTTTCTGGCAGCGTCACACGTCATTGTTTGTAGTTTTGCTGGATATTTTCAGCTAACAAGGCCATTTTTAGAAAACCTTCAGGGGCAGCGCTTTGGTTTTGAGGGCCGCGGTTTCATTATCACCGTCAATTGCATAGAAGTGCAAAATGGAATATATCAGGACAGCGAAATCCTGCCCCAGCAGAGAGAAATTTGAAAATCAGGCTAGTGCGGGCATTATTTGCCAATTTCCTGGGAAAAATACGGGTTAGGGGACAAAAGTAAAAAAATAAGGGAAGCCAGACTGTTGACAGTTATGCAATGACACGTTTAAAATGAGAAAAAGTTCAAAAATTTTTCTGATTTCTGCCGATCTGAAAACAAATCAAGTACCTTTATTTGCTTTCGACTTTATGTTCAGAGAAAAGTGAAAACGTTTCAGACGATCAAAATACTTTTTTCAGAGGATCCTAGGTTACAGCGCGTTTAAGAAATTAGGGCAATGATAAATTTTTCAAAGCATACGTTTTTTTATTCCTTGTAATACCTTACCACCGGTAACAACCAACAGAGCAGGTTACGACGCCTCAAGAATGGCGGCCCACAGGGATTCCTCTTGGCACCCCTTGTTCTCAACATCTGTACCTCTGACTTGCCAACCGTTGTCACCAGAAAGTATGCATACGCGGACGATCTAGCAATTATGCATACTGATGTAGACTGGCAAGCAGTGGAAGGAGTACTCAGCAAAGACATGGCAACGATAGGTAAACACTTCCAGACCTGGAAGTTAAACCTTAGCACTGCAAAAATGGTGTCAACAGCCTTTCATCTCAACAAAAAGGAAACCAAATGTGAGCTGAAAGTCAATTTCAATAACGAAGCCTTGCCCTTTTGCTCCGAGCCCAAGTATCTCGGAGTAACATTGGGCAGGTCGCTCACGTATCGCCGACACCTCGCGCCACTTGGTAAAACGCTGACATCACGCGTCGCGCTTTTAAGGCGGCTAGCGGGTTTGGGCTTATGTTCTGGGGAAACAACGCTACGAATAGCCACCTCAGCCCTGGTACACTCAATAGCAGAGTACTGCGCTTCTGCGAGGCGTCGCAGTGCTCACACCCACCTAATTAACCCTGTCATCAACGACGCCTTACAAACTGTGGCTGAATGTCTGCATCCTAGAGCAGCGGACAACTTTCCTATCCTCGCGGGCATCCATCCTGCTGAGCTTCGTCGCAAAGAGGCCAAAATGTCTCTAGCACGCCGTACGATGGAGCCTGGACATCTGCTCCACTCAGCGCTCACCTGTCCACCGGGTGGAAATGCACGGCATCTCAAATCGAGACACGTTTGTATCTACCAGACGCACAACAGCTAATCAGTTCATCTGACAACAACAACAAAATGCGGGCTCTGGGCAGATTACCAATGAAATGCGGAGTGATTGGAGAACACTACGAGACTCCCGACGTCCCGACTTGGGCACCCATCCTCCTGGGATGGCCCTGCCAAGAATAGCGCGTGTG
>JGI24022J15233_10008368_pt1 | contig 11540 bp, 10 predicted proteins | sample Ectturendosymbi2_FD_15233 | JGI IMG/M metagenome (IMG submission 15233)
GAGTCCGAGTCTTTTGAGCCTTTGATCGACTTTCTAGCGTTTCTGGTTCAAAAGTTATGATCTAAAATAAACAAACTAATAATAGATAATTACATAATTATCTAATAAACTAATTATTGAAATATTTTTATTACTTCAGATCATAACTTTTGATCCCAAAACTTCAGAAGGTCATCCAAAGTATCAAAAGACTGGGATTGTAGCCTAGTTTCCAACAAAATCTTCAGCAAAATGCTACCATCTAACGGTTTGAGCCTAGGGCCAAGGTGGCCTAAAAGTCCTCCACTCATCACGTGACTCACAAAAAACCTGCACCCCAACCAAAAATTTTTTTTAAGAGCAGACTTGCAGCGTTAGCTAATTAGTCAAATATTTTTACTACTTTAAATCATAACTTCTAAACCTGAAACCCAAGCAGGTCATCCAAAGTATCAAAAGACTCTGATTGTAGCCTAGTTTCTAGTGAAAATGTAAGCGAAATCCTGCCGCCTAACGGTTGGCGCCCAGGGCCCGGTAATTTGGGCTAAGGTGGCCTAAAAGTACTCCACTTATGATATTACTCACAAAAAAACCCGCAACCCCCACCCAAAAAAGTTTTTTCGAGTGAAAGCTACAAGACTGTCTTTTGAGCCTTTAACCAGGTCGGTAACGCTTACCAGACGAGAGAAATTCCCGTGCAAAGCCACATGCGTTTGGGTTTTTTTTCACAAAAATCCCCAAAAGCGGCTGGACACCAAAAAGTCAAAGGCTGAAAACTCTGGAACTCTCTACCAACTGCCCCTTGTGTTAAATTCACACCAATTCCGCTCCAAAGTATCTGACTTGCTCCTTATCAAAAAAACTAATGTTTGGCACTTGCACAGTTGTAATACAAGCACACCTTCCATCCTGTGCATCCTTCGTTTATGACACAAGAAACTGAACATAGGTGGAAATTACAATCAGATCTTTCAATGTGGTTCTATTAAGACCAAACTTCATATATTTTTTGAATGTCCTTCTATCTACACATCACGTCAAATATTGATTTCAAAAGTTTGTAATATTCTTGTTCACAAAAATCTATATTCCCGTTCCAAAATACTTCTGTTTGGACACCGTGCTCCATCTAAAAATCTCTGCTTATGCCTGTTCAAGCAGAAATGTTTGTTTTTATCAAAGAACCCACCCTTTTAATGTACCTTTCCATCTACCATGGCTTCTCTTTGTATTGTTTTGTGTGTGTGTGTGTGTGTGTGTGTGTGCCTAATTATTTTCTCAGCCTTTGTGTTGCCAACGATAATTTCAGGCCTTGGGCTGTTTGTAAACAAATAAAACCAATTAATATTGTATCAGCAGGTTTCAATATATCAGGTTTTGAAATTTTGGTAACTACTAAGTGGTGCTCTCTACCCACTTATACAAATTTGCGAATTTTGATTTGTACTCAAGGCAAAAACATGAATGAAGTGTTGATTCCATCAAACAATTCAAAATCTATTACATTAGGATCGATCAGAATAATATGTAGCACAACATGTTGGTCACAATATAAAGACTTGAAACCAATGCAAATGTTGCTTTTTACCAAAAAAATTTACATCAGTAACAACTTCATCTCCACACAGAACTGACTAATTCTGCCAAACTGTATGTCAAATTATGGAAGAAATGGGCAGAACCAGCATAAACCAAAGATGTTCATAATAAAATAGGTAAAAGCACAAGGATAAGGCAAAACAGTATTTATCATACCTGCCTATCAGGCACCATCATAGCAACCGATCTGAACTGTACTTTCAAGTTTTCAGGAAGCTCTTGACGACCAGCATAACCTGGATTCTAAACATGTGCATATGAAAGCAAATCACACAAACAAAGTCTAAAGTAAATTCAAAAGCACACATATACTAACCATAGTAATGAACAGCCCAAACTCTGGATTAAGACTCACACAGTCGCCGTCAGTAAAGACAAATGTGAGCTTTCGTTCTTTTTTGGCAGTAAGAACAATATAAATTTGTTGTGCAGCAACTGACAGCACAGGCAAGTCAATACGGTTAAATTCATCAAAGCAGCCCCATGAACCAGATTGTGCAAGGCCTGCAATTCACAAAATTAGTGCAAAATGGCAAGAAATTCAAAATTTGTCAAAGAGATATGATGCTCATACATAAGCAGCTGCTTGAAAATACCTTTATAGATCCTTCCTAAACCACGAAAATCCATTTGGTCAGAACAATTAAAAACTACAACATATTTTCCAAGTGCTTTTCCCATATCTTTCACAGTTTCAGTCTTTCCAGTTCCAGCAGGCCCAGCAGGGGCTCCACCCATGCTCATACCCAATGCTTGGGCCAATGTAATGTAACACCTGACAATAAAAAATATTGCATTGATAATGCCTTTTATAAGAACTGCACAAAAAGCTTTCAATAACAAAAGCACCAAGAACTCAATTCCAAGTTCTGCAAACTTCATTGAGGAAAACCACATCAAGCCAACAACTGTACACACCTAACACAAAAGACTAAAAATTGATTGAGATATTCATTGTAAATTCATTGTCATTGTAAAGTTACATTTTCACAGTTATGAGAGAAATTGTAAGCCATACATATAAGTTAGCTGCAGTGTTTAATGGAAGCAGCCGAATTATTTTCGTTTGGGTTTCACTGAAATCACAAGACTAATCTTATCTTTCCTATCTCCCCATTAGAATTTTTTCCACTTTACTTTAAAATTATCTTCCCAACTTCTCACAAATTTTATCTTCTACATCTTTCCCACACCTCAATTTGCACCAGCCTTCCTAAAAACAAATCAAACACTTGTACAAATTTATGATGCATAAAACGCCATGCATAAAATGTACAAGGACAATGGTTGCTTTAATGGCATGAATTTGTGTTTCTCCACAGTGAGATCAAAACTTGTGAACTGGGCATTGCACCCTGAGAAAGGGGTTTTCAATATCTTCCTGGAGTTCTAAATATTTCTGTGAAGATCTGGTGTTTCAAGCTTTAGCCACATTATGTTTCCCTGGTCTACACCAGTGTTTCTCAAACTTTTTTATTCCATCGCCCCCTCTTCACCCGCGACTTGACGTTTTCGCACCCAAGCTGGATAAAACAAACACAATGTAGTAAATTCAATGAATTTTCTTAAAAAGAAACATCAAATAGTTGAAGCAAGCTATTAAATAGCTGAACTAAGCAACTATATTATGACGCTAATATTACATTCAGAAATCTTGTGAAAACAATCCACGCTGCAGCCATACACATAGATGATCAACCTCCAACGATTTATCTTACTAAAGTAAAATTTGCAAGAAACTCAGAAGTGATACTAGAGGCTAGTGAAGATAACACAATGATCGATTTGCTCCCTTTGTGTTGTTTTGCCCCCTATCACCCCCTTCGTTTTTTCACCCCCTAGCCTCTCGAAATTGCCCCCAAGGGGGCAATTTTGAGTGACCTATATTTGTTTTGGTTCTACTTGCACGAGAAAAACTGAGGATTTGCAAAATCATTGATGCATGCCCTGTAGGACTGTTTCATCCAACAAAAATCAGAAGCCATCTCAGCTGCAACAACACTTCAACAGCAAATGCTATGGGGGGTGCATTTTTGGGTTCATGATATGGGTCATGAAATCTTCATGGACTAAGACAGTACATTTTGAGTCTTGAACAATCCTTACAAAATTAAGCTTTGTATCAACAAAACAAACGCTGATGGCTTCATACAAAGTGGTGTTCAAAGTAGCAAAGTCTAAGAAATCTCATACTATTCCAAAACAATGCTTATTACATGAGTATTAGAAATAGCTACAACCATTCCTGGAAATGAAGTAAGAAAGAAGCTTGAATTATCACTGCTATCAAATAATGTTATTTAGACTTGAATTGCTAATTTAAGTTGAGATATTTTAGAACAACTTATCTCAAATATGAAGCCTAGCAGCACCTTGAAAATATTCCTGCAATTAGACAAGACTACAGATGTTTTGAATTGCAGTTAACCTATTGCACTGTTGAGGTGTGTCCATGATGGTACCAGAAAGGAAAACTTCCTTTTCTGTGAAAAACTGAAAACAACCACCAAATGATGTGTTTTGCTTTGTGAAGGACTTCTTTTCAAAACATGAATTGTATATTCAAAGTTAGCTCTGCGTGCATTGATGGCACTCCGGCTATGTTGAAAAATAAACCTGAATTTTCTTCACAGATGAAACTCGAGATTCCACACTTGCAAGGTACTCCTTGTTTTGTTCATCATCATGCTTTGGTATAAAAAATGAATAAAATCCTTGATATTTCTGTAAATCCATTAACTGGATTATGGGTAATCCTCTCAATTACCACCTCTGTCATTTTATGAACATTTTGAAAGTAAACACACAGTTTTACTTTTCCACACAGAAGTCTGCTGGCATTCACATGGGAGAGTTTTCAAGCACTTCTTCAATCTGTGAGAACAAACCAAAGGCCTTTATGGAGAAATGTCACTACAATCTGCTTGAAGAGTTGGAATCGCAAGAATTCAACCAAATCTTAGCATATTTGATTTGACATTTGAATGAATTATGTGAATTCATCACTTCACGGCGAAAATACAAGCATATTGCATTGCCATGATAAGCTAAATACGTGTTAAGTTGACTCTATGGAGTCGATGAGTGAAAAGAGGGAAATATTTGAATTTTTCATCATTTAGGAAATAGTCGATCACTGTGATTCTTCAAGTTTTGATTCCCAGTTCATGTGAAAAATTGTGGCTCATTTGGAAGTGTTGTTGATGCCATTTCATATATATTTTAAACATAAGCAATATGAAAACCTCTGAAGAATGGATTATCAATCCATGCTCCTTGAATTTGGATAAAATGTTAGATAATCGAGATCTGAAAGAACATCTTATGGAACTGTGTTCAATTCAATTTCTTGAAAGCCACATCAGAGTAAAACTTGGAAGAGTTTTGATGCTTGACTATGGCTATATTTCCAAGATTTGTGACCTTCCACCAGTGGTGCTCATTCCACCAGTGGTGCAAAATTCGAAAACTCCTTGAATACACAAGCAGACATGCATGTTGCTATCAGCAACATAATTCCTTCTAAGTAAAAAAACAAGAACAAGAGTCATTGAACTGAAATACATTACCAAAAATTTGGAAGTGAGTGAATATTTTGTCGGAGTATATTTAAAATCTGTGTCATCTCGTCTTTCCCATAATATGTTTGATTTTCTTTGGACATTAAAAAATGTAAATTATCTCTGTATGTTTGAAAGCTAGTTCGTGATTATGAATAAGAACAAAATCTATATGTGCAAGATGAAAAAGGTTGGGAGTCCTTGAATTACATGAATCAGAACATAATGTCAGAAATTCTAATCCAATGTGGATAGCTTCTCATGGTTTGATATAACTTATGATTTCCAATTCTACAGAAAGTGCTACTTCTTCCAATGGCATCTTCCAGCAAGTGATGCAAGAATGCACCTCAAATATGTTACGTTCAACAAAAAATGATAGCAACATACCAAAACCACATCACATCAAGCCACTCAGTCAAGGTAGGCATTGTGACCAGCCGTTAGGTAGCAGACACTACGAACATAAAACAGCAACATCATTTCAATCAGAATGAGTTTTCAGCAACCCAGGCAAGTTGTACAGAACAAAACTAATTAATCTTAGTGTACCAATATTTGCCATTGTCACAATTATAAAAATAAATTCCAATATGGTATGAATTGAATGACATGGTATGAAATGAATGATATGGCATGAATTGAATGATATGGATTCAGTAATTCTAATGTAACCTCAGAAACTTGAGTAGCACCAATTTTAATTCTGATCTAATTTGGTAAAGCTGAAAATATTCTAGTTGTCCAAGTGTGCCACAAAATTTTGAAGAATAATAAAAGTAAAAAAATATTTGCTAAAGTTATCAAAATGAGGATTTTGGTCTTGTGAATTTCACATTCATCAGATAACGTAATTGTGCTGCTTTGAGAAATTGTGATAGATGCCATGATCAACTACTTACTGAGTAGTTAACCCTGCAGCAGTAAGGAAATAAATTTTGTGCCCTAAATAATTTTATGCAATTAAATCCCTGCACATTAAAAACTTCTGAATGAGATGCATATACAACAAAAATGTTTATATTAAAAATAAAACCTTTCAATAAATCAAAAACAAAATAAAAACCACCTGTCTGTCAATGGAGTGATAACCAAACGATCAGTGCAACCAAGAAACTCATTTTGATAGATGAAGTCAACATCAGTGATGCTAACAATGCACTTATCTGTGTCATGGTTAAAATAAAACCGAGACTGCTTCAGCCATTCAAAGTCAAGAGGTGTTTTGATATGCATTCTGACCTGAAATCAACATATAAAATGATACTGATGATGCCAATTCTATATGATACAACAGGCAACCACAACAAAATCTTACAAATCTAACAAACACAATTGACTATCAGACAAAGAAAAGTGGTAATCACTGGCCATGAAATGTTTGCAGGTAAGAACTTAATTGCACCTTTTCCAAAGAAAACCACATAATCATAACGATTAAAATCAAGTAACTTGATCCTGATGATAAAAAAATTGATAAAATTTGAACTTGTCATGTGACAGATATCAGTGACAACTATACTATTTTGTCTCATTTGATCTGTTATGATTATGCAGCAGGTTTTGATGAGACACTAAGCAGCAGATTTTGATGCTTAATACTAAAAGCAGCAAATTCTGATCAGACATTAACAGAATTTCAACATTCGCCCAAGCATACCAAAATTGATTGTTAACTGATGATGAAATTGAAGTTCGTTGAAACATATCAACATCCATACTAATAACAGAAGCAAAAGATATTTCCTAAGTTGCAACAACAATATATAGCTTCTATTTTGCATTTGTTGTGCAGACTAAGTAAAACCAGCTTTCAGAATGCAGTTTGTGACACCATTATTTGAGACTCTGCCTTTGGATGCAGTTGTAAAAATGATGAAAGAAAGATTTAAGCATCCTGATTTGTGGCAGCAATTGCATAATAATAGAAAAAGCAACAGCTAAACGCAAGCTGGATGACAGTCTTTCTACATCATTGTCTCATCTTGGCACAGCACATATGCAAAATACCAGTGCACAAAAGCAAAACAAAAACTCCACAATGATGCTACTGTTGCGATCAGAAAGCCTGAGTGGCATGTGCGCAAAACTTCGCACTGTGGCAGCAAGCAACAATAGAGATCACCCAACAAGATCACTGTATTATTGCTTGTTCACGCCACATATGTATGGTGTTGTTTTTCGCGCACATTCCATTTGTGGTGAACCGTGCATTCAGCGCAACAACAGTGGAGTGGTTGCAACACTACAAATCTGGAAATATCCTTTGCTTCTGATATTGGTGTGGATGTTGATGTGCCTTAACTGCATTCTGTTCAATCACTGGGTGAAATCAGTGAGCTAAGGCAAAAGATGATGATGTTGAGGCACTAATGCAGGCTTTCTTGAGCAAAATTAGGACAATGTCTGCAAATTTAAAAAAAGTGCAACTCATTACCTCAAAGCCACCATCATGGACTTTATCCAAAACGGTTGTTTTTTTTCCATGTTCCAGACCATGGGTGTTTTTGGCTGCGACACTTTGGTGATTTTATAGCTAAGATATTTCGGTCATTTGACTCACAGTTGTATTAGAACTCATCATAACAGCATTCCTTAGCCTATATTTTCAGACACTTTGACCAAAATCACTTAATTTTTTTAACCATCTCAAAAAAATTTTGGTTGATGATGGTTAAATAGTGAAAAACCAATACAGTTCAATATAAGAATGAATCATTGGGAATTCCCCAACAAAAACTTAAAGGGGTTTCAACAAAGCACCATCACAACAGTAAACACATTCCATTATGATGATGACTATGGTAAAAGGTTGCGAGGAGCTAAGGATCGTGTTAGTGTTGCCAGGAATATGCATGAAAATGTACAAAAGCAGATGCTTTCATCCTTTTACACTACATAAAAGAGATAAAAAAGTACATTTTTTTAAATACCCAAAAAAGGACAATTTCAGAAATTTATTCCAACTATGACCAAACTGATGTGTCACTGTTTTGGAAGCAGAACACCTTCTGCCTCTGTGTCAGAAATGGGGTAATTGTAATCGTCAATCAGTGCAGTTTTATGAGTAATCGTAATCATATTCGATTGAACTCACAAAAAATGAAATGTAATCGTCATCGATTACATTGCCAATTTAATTGTAATCGATGATTACTTTCACGATTAAACTTGGAAATCTTAACCCTATATCACTGTGTGATGAATCGCAGTTGTGGTGGCTGAGTTTCCTCCTTTATCGTTTGTTATGGTTATGTTTCAGGGGAGGCTATTTACCCGTCAATATGGTTTAAATCCAGACAGTCCATGGGAAGCATAGCGTTTCCAGCTAAAACTCGCTTTATTCCAGCTAGCCTTCTGGTTGGCCGCCAGAAGTAACGTAGTGAGACAAAGCAACAAAAATAGGAGCTCTGCTTAAAAACCGCTAAAAAAATAATTCTCGCTTTATTCTAGCTAGCCTTCCGGTTGGCCGCTAGAAGTAACGTAGTGAGTCTAGTCTAGTGAGACGTAGTAACAAAAATAGGAGCTCTGCTTAAAAACGGGTTCACACTTCGGCAACAGAACAGCAGGACATCACAAGGAGAGGTGTTGTTTCATTTATATATATTCAGAGTGAACTTATGAATGTGAGTGCTGGAGTAGGCTATGTATATAATTAGTACAGTAATTTATATACAGTAAATTAACTTTCTTTCAGAGGGTTAAGGTACTTATTCAGAGTCGGAAGTACCTTTCCACAAAACTGATAACTAGCATGTCAACAGTGATCCACCAGATACTGATAAAAATAAAACTCAACAAAACCTATGAGGTTTTGTTAACCATTGACTATTGGTTCAATAGACAAATGCCCAGATATATTGGCACCATTGTTCATTCCATTTAAAATCAAAAGCAGCACATTACTATGCTGGCTTGCAGACGATCATAACCCGCAGAAACAGTCAGCAAGTTTGTTGGAAGAAACAGTCAGCAATTTTAAAATTGCTAAGAAGCTAATTTTCAGCATTGCTGAGTGAATGTTCAAGCCTGATAGATGTCGCTTGCCTGATAAAAGATTTGAAGCGTTGATGTTTATCAACTGTAACAAAGATTTTAAACATCGATTATTTTTGTTTAACAAATATTCCAAAGTGTTGTTTCAGTGGAGTAATTAACACGAAGAAAGAGGGGCGATTTGACTCCCCTGGCCAGGTAAAGTTTTTTTTTTTCTGAGTGTTAACTAGTAGGTCCCTTACAGAGGTCAGTGGGCCTCTTTCAGCTCAGTTTCTCCTCTAGCTCAAACCTCTAGTTACGCCACTGGTTTGTTGACTACACAAAAATCTCAGCAAACAATCAATGTGTTTTTTCTTTTTTCCAGTGCTTGATCCTTACACTTGATTCATATCGCATGTTGTCTGAAAATATCCTTGTAATCGCGATTGTAATCGTGATTACTTACAATGTAATCGTAATCCTAATTGATTACATTTGTGCTGCAATCGCCCCGTGTCTGCTCTGTGTACACACCATCAAAATTCAAATGTGTTTGTTGATGGTTCTAAAATTAATGAACCACACAAGAACTTAATGACAAAAGACGTGTGTGACTGCAAGAATAGGATATGGCATGGTACATTGCTGTGTCCATTGCCCAGGAAAACGTGGTGCAAAAGTACCCTTTAGAATGCATAACAGAACCATGTATGATTGAAATAGCGGAATATATACCAACAACGCTTTACCACTGGCAGGTCAATGCTAATAACTCACATCGTTCTAATGGCATAATTCTAACTATAACACCAAAAGTCATATTGATCGAATACCCTATCATTTTATTTAATTTTGCAGAAAATCATCAATTTATTATTCAAAATTAATCTAAGGGATTTCACGATCAGAGGCTATGCAAAAGAAAAACAGTAAACTTCCCAGATGGCTGTCAGAGCAATATTAAAATTTTAGGAATTTTCATTAAACTTATGCAACTAAGATTACCCTTGATGCATTCTGGTCATCTTTTGTGACAAGACCTGGAAAATCTGCTTGCAATGGAATACCTCAATATGTTACAGAGAAGGCACAATTTGCTCTACTAAGCAGGCAGAAAATGGGAACAACAATCCAAGAAACAAAATGTTTTCAGCATTTAGAAAAAATTTCCTCAAACAGTATAAAATCCAAGCAACAAAGTGAAGATAAAAAGTTTTCTGGCAGCACATCTCTAAAGAACATCCCCAACAGTCTGCAATCAAAGTAAAAAAACAATGGCTACATAGCATGTATGTTTCATTCAGTACAGTGGATTGGCAGGATGATGTACTTTGATTAACTACAAAGTGAAGTGAAGTCAAATTTGGGTTCCCAAGTAAACTTTTTCAGTGGCCATAATGAGAAGACATATGTTGGAACTTGGGAGGCTCCACAGCAAAGTCCAGCCCTTTAACGACCACGCAAACCAATAATTTGGCTCTGGGTTTTTTGGTTATAACTTGCCAGCCACTATAGCTAGAGATTTGTTCAAACCCTCTACGGATACGGCAAGTCCTCATTGTTCTATTAAAAAAAAAATTTTGATTTGGGTGAGGGGTTCGCCTGGGAGAGGCTCGCAAAGTGGGGGTGTTTTGTGGATTTTGACCAACTTTGACGGACCCTGGACGCCAATCCAGTGGGACAAAGTTTTGGCTCAAACTTGTTTTGGAAACTAGATGATCTCCCGCATCGATAGAGCCCTTGTTTGACCTTCTAGCATGTCTGGAACCAAAGTTATGGCCCAAAAACCCCATTTTACCCCCAAATTCAGAAAAATCAGAAAATGCATAACTCTCCCACTGGCAGCTCACTATAACCCGCGATACTCCCCGCCAGAAGATGTTAGCGAACTATACGAACCCTCGAATGACTCGTGAAGTCTTCTAGTTTGCACTGAAAAAAAAACATTTTAGATTTGGGTTCGGGGTTTTTGGTGGGAGGGGTTGGAAAAAGGGTAGTTTTGGCTTTTTTTGGTTGTTTCATTATGACGTCATCACCATCACAGAGGGCCAAAAATTTGGCTCGAAGTTTGGTTGTATTCTAGGCTGGAATATGAAGCTTTGGAGGCCTAGATCAACTTCCTAGCGTTTCTGTTGCCCAAGTATGGGCCAAAAGACCCCAAATCGTTGAAGACAAGCTTGATCAATCTCAGGCGATCTCCCTAATTAAAATCCGGAAGTTTGGCCATAACTTTTGAACCAGAAATGCTAGAAAGTCCATCAAATCCTCGAAAGACTCGTATTGAAGCCTAGAATCCAAAATAGTTCGAGTCACCAAATCTGATGGGTGGTTCGACTCCCCGGAAGTGACGTCATTATCCAAATGCATAGAAATATGCATGAACAACCTCTGAATATGCAAACATTAACAGAAAACCCGTGATCTCAA
>JGI24022J15233_10008369_pt1 | contig 11538 bp, 11 predicted proteins | sample Ectturendosymbi2_FD_15233 | JGI IMG/M metagenome (IMG submission 15233)
TCTAGTCTAGAGCTGCTTTGAATATTGCGATCTAAGAGGTCAGGAACAACGGGCAACTTCTATAATTTCCAACCGAGCGTGTTCACATTTAGACAAGCGTGGATCAGTTAATCCTTTGCAAGGGATGCATTATATAAGAAGATGCTTCAGCAAGTTGTCTTTCTTGAATTAACGGAATTTTAAAGCTTTGCATCATCTAATGTTTGCTGATGATGTAGGTTTTGTTGTGAATCAACCAAATGTTTGCTGATGACATACGTGTGCGTGGCCCCGGAATTAGTGTACTTCAGTGTTTAGTGCACTTTACTTCAGTGAGAATCTGCACTTTAAGCATTCCCAAGTGGAAACACTGGCCCTCAACGGTGTGTGGCACACATGGGAAACGACCACAAAACTGAAGCGAATTTTTTCGATTTTTTTACGAAATACTTCCGAAACGAAAGTAAAAGTCTTTCCGAAATTAAAATATAACTTTTTTTTTAAACGTAAATGTTTCTGTTTCGAGACGAAAGTAAAATTGTTGTTTTTGAAACGAAAAGATGTCAATTTGCAAACAATATCGAAAGTGTTTCCGAAACGAAAATATAACTTTTTTAAAACAAAAATGTTTTATTTAGAAACCATTTGTGAAACAAAAGTATTTTGTGAGATTGTTTTTTGTTTTTGAAACTTTTTTTAAATACTGCCAGAAACAAACATTTTTAGGGTGTCACGCATGGACCACCATACTGTTGTTGTATTGTGGGTGGATCGATAAACATTTCAACAAATTTCCCTTTTGCTAAAGAAATTTACTCCGAATAATCAGGTGGAATATGCTCCATCTGAAAAACTTGTAACGCCTTCACAACAAACAAGCTTTCCGCTGAAGTTCCTGATATCTAATTCATTTAGAGCACGTTTGTGTGCTTGCAATCCCATACATTCTGAGTTGTGTTGTTGTAGTATTCCTTTTGTGACAAATGTTAACCCTAAAACGCTCCAACATTCCTCGAATATTTTATTTCCCAGGGTTATACCTGTGTACGTAGGTGTGTGTACGAGTGTTTGGGCGTTTTGGAAGTAAGATTGAATCAGTCACTTTCCTGATACGATGGTCAAATTTGCTTAGATGATTTGTGAACAATTCACACAATGCGTTGCTTCATTTCAAAAAAGAATTTATCTCACAAGCCTCTGTCTTTTTCCTTAAAATCCATGCGACAATGTTTCCATTCAAATGTGCAAGATAATTCCAAGCTTGACAGCAGATGAGCAAACAACTGTTGAAGTGCTTCAGTAAGTTTGTGGTGATACATTGATGATACAACAGGCGCTTTTCCGCCACCGCACCGTTGTTTGGTAGCGTGGCTCTTGGCGCCACGGTAGAGCGACCTGATAGGGGCCGTTGAGATTCGGTACAGAGCCGTCCACCTCACTTTGAAACAGTTTGTCTTCACCGGACAGAGAAAATTCAATGTTGCCGACTTTCACAAAAGTCCTGTTCAAACAATTGCTGCTGACAGTGAAAAGGTAGCTGGTTCATTTAATCTTTTGACCCGAAGCGATACCAACGAAGACATGACCTCTAGCGATACCGGTGATTTTCTGCTTGGCCTTTGCGCTATTAACATCCAGTTTGTCCAACGTTTTTTGACTTCAATTATTTACTTGCGATCCATTGTTTAAAAAGCCGTATGTATCAACAAAACGCGATCTGTCTTTGTTGAAAGCACGATTTGAAGCTTCCATCAATCGCACACCTGTATTGGTTTTCGAAGCATCAGATCTAAAGGAAGCGATTGTTTGTGGCGCACCGTCACAACGGTCTTGCTTCTCACTATTTGGTGAAGTAGTTTTTTCATCATTATGCAACAAGGTGTGATGCAACTTTTTACAATTTTTACATTTCTGCGAACATCAGCAAATGTTTCTCGTAAGCTTAGATCCGAGACAGTTGAAACACAACTTGTGTCTCTCTCCAAATGCCCAACGTTGCTGAGTAGGTTTCCGTTTAAAGCGTTCTCATTTTCAAAATTGATGATTTGCGGAGCATCATTCTGGACAAAACAAGGGATGGGTTTACTCGAAAGGCTTCGGACAGCGTTTGCACGGAGAAAACCTCGGAAGCCTAAGAAATACCTTGTGGTTTCAATTCCTTATTTGGTTCTGCGTCGGCCAAAATCGGACCAAAAAATGAGCTGCCTCACATTGCGGATTCCTTCAGGAATTTCACCAGCTGGTTGAACTTTGAAAAGTCTTCGTCATCGTCCAGAAGAACTCGCTCGACAAATTTTCTCTGCAGTAGAGAAGGAAGCCGCTCAAAGACACTTTCCAAAGTCTGAGGTGAGTTTAACTCGGAAGCAACGTTCCACGCGTCAATAACTGTTTGGCAGTTGGTTGAGTCCGTGACAAACTTATCTACACTATTCTTTTCGAGATTCAACGAAGGGCAGTCGGTGATTGAATCGATGTGGGCTTTAACGACAATATACTTCTGACCAAATCTATAGTGAAGCATTTCCAGAACTTTTTCATGCCTAGAGACGGCGGAATTGCAATCGAAAGATATTTTATCGCCATACGGGCCTTTCCTGTACACATATCAATCAAGTAATCCAGCTGAAAAGCAGGTTCAGTAACCTGGTCACAAATCGTAGCATTAAAACCTTTGAACAAATTACTAAAGTTAGAACACCACGCAGGCTTAAAACACTGTGCAGATGAATTACGAATACTCTCCACAGCAAAAATATAGCTATGCAGTTTGCACTTAGTTCTCACTAAGAAATCAGAATTAAACCTTAACGGTAAAGACGTAGTCCCACCAGTGTGCATAGACGTATTCTAAGAAGTCACGTATTTTTATGCTGTGTGAAAAAAGCCTGCATAAGCGTCGTTTAATTAAGCTATTCACTCAGGCACATTGATCGCAGTCTCACACTAACAATGGATTTTTAAAACTTGTGGAAGCACTGCTACAGATTTTCTCATGCTTCTGTTCACACAGTACAAAACGGTAGGCGGCTTACAGCTATCAGCACTCAGCAGTGCGACTATCTCGCTGTATTACCTGCCAAGATGTCTGTGTTCAACAGTCACACCTGTGACTATGCAGGGCTCCCATTCAGTGATCAAATAAACCCAGAATGCACACCAAAAAACAAAACATATTCGTAAAATACATACCCAGAAAGCTTGTGTTACGAACAAAAACATATGAGTGCGCTTATTTGAATTGAAGCGATTATCGAATACCGATTTAATTATCATTTCTCTTCCAAATTGTCTCCTGCAACGCAAACATTAACATTTGGACGACCCTTTTGTTGCTCAAAACGTTTTTCATAATCCTTGTAACATACTTCGTAAATGATATCTCTCACTAATTGTTGTAGTACAATTGTTATTAAACTAGGAAATTTTGTGCAGGCTTGAACTGCAGCAGGATCTAAAATTACCCAAAAATATAATCCCAATGCCTTCTTCCTATAATTGAAATTTGTTTTTTAATATGTATTCATAGGGAAAAACCGAAATTTAAACAATCAGTCCTAACCCTTGTTTCACCAGTTTCTTCACGTGGCATTAGAGACAGCAACATTATATTTATAACCGCGACAATGATCTTATGAAGATATTCAGCCGATTGAACGCGTTCTGCTTCATGCGATATGCGTACTTTCTCACCTGATGTGCGCATGCAAACACTGTAATATAAAGTTATCTTTTTATTATTGAACACATTATAGTTGCTGATGAATTTATCACTTAAAAATAGATTTAACGCAATTTTTCATAGTTGAACCTAGACACCCAGGTCGACTAAATGGGGCCCTGGTCACATGCGGAAAAACGCCTACCATGGCAACTTGAAGTGAACGTTTGAAGATTTATTGCTGTGTTATTTTTATGCAATATAGACCAACAAACCACAGAACAAGAAATGAAATGAAGCGCAGAAATGAAGCACCCAGGAGAAAGTCCTGGTTTCTACTAAGAAAAAGTTCGATATACGCATGGTACTCAAAGGTCCTGCCTCATAGAAGTGCGACCAGTCCAACCGACTGATCTATTCCCTGTGAGGCGACACGTTCATAGATAAATGCCGATAGAGTACGGCCAATTGGTATAAACTTAGTCACGAATTTTAGTAAACCAAGCTTATGTTCGTACCAGGACCACGCAGTTACGAATAAATTCCTGGCAAAAAAACAAAATCGATCAGCATATAAGCACTTTAACAGGCAAAATGAACTTCCATTGCACGACAACGCGAAATCACATCTCAAAAGCAAAGAAAACGCGACGATCTTCGACCAGCAGTTTTCTTCAGTTCTCGCGCACTGCACAAATCAACGCGTGTGGATGCGAGAAATTCGGCCGGAGGAATTGCTTTGACGCAACATCTGTGATGGTTAACAGAGGTACCTATGGTCCACTATGCATTTTGGTCTCCTTGCAGGACAACTGTACCAGATATGAAAGCGAATTATTGATCTGCAAAAAGATGGCGGGTTTGCAGAAAAGTATAGTGTAGAACCTGAAATAGAGGAAGCAAAACTTGAACGACTAGCATCAGCTGGAAATTTCAACTATTTGGCGAATAATTACCATTGATCTTCACGTGGTAGTTGCAAAAGTGCAACGAGACAATAACTGCCACACCACCGGCAACGTCTAGTCAAAAATGTTTACTGAATCATATCCTTCAATGAGTTCACTGCAGCCTGGAAAGCATAAGCACCAGGCTACAATTTCTGAATTTAATCCACATTGTATGTCTGGGTTGTTTTTTTGTTTAAAAGGAGTAGCACGTATCTTGTTTCCTGTATTTTTAAAGTTTCCATTCAAGTGATTAAAAGGCTCGCGTCGCTAATTTATTTTCTTTCAACGTTAGAATCAATTACATTGGACAACTTTCATATTACAATTCTCGTTTCTTTTCAATTAAAATGGAAATATACGGATTAGGCGTTTCAAGTTCAGTGGCACGAACACCGCTGTGAGCGAAAACATGTTAAAACATTAGCAGCAAGGAGGTCACTGCAAATTACTCATAATTGTTGGTCAAGGTATTGATTACAAAAAGCAATTTCAGAGGAAGAGAACTTATAATTGTCTTTTCTGTTGGAATGAAGTGATGAATGTGAGATGCTCAAACTTAATAAATAAAATAATTGTAGTAACTTGAAGGAGCACCGCAAGATTCATGTGCTCGTTCACAAAATTCCGTTTCTTTTTATTGTTTGGTAATAGTGTCTTAAATTACAGTATGGCAAGCTGTGTAGTATACCACAAAATGTAAATAATGTGATGCATAATGTTGAAACACATCCACAAGTTCCTTAACGTGAACTTGGTTCCCATGCGTCTTTGATGAACTAAGTTCAAAATAAGGAGATGGACACTCAGTAATGCACTGCTGCAAAAGCACATCAACTTCAAAAGAAGTTTTACCTACAACCTAATATGGCTACTACAATTATTTTATTTATTTCTTTTGAGCAATTCACGTTTATCACTTCATTCAAACCCAAAAGACAAATACAAAGTGTGTTACTTGCGGTTTTTGATTCATTACGTCATGAGTGTAATACGTTTTGTATTTCTTTTGATGACGTCATCACCAATGTAATCGAGCCGATTTAGTGGCTCAACGTATCATTGTATTCTAGGCTATAATACCAGTCTTTCAGAGCCCTTGTTCGACTTTCTAGCGTTTGTGGTTCAAACGTCAGGCCCCCAAAAAAACAAAATATTTTTAAATAGCTGTGGGATTTCCTTAATTAAAATGCGGTTATTTTGCCATAGCATTTGTACCAGAAACGCTACAAAGTCAATCAAACCCTCTGAAGACTCGCATTATAGTCTAGAATCCATTTAAATCCAATGAAACTTTGAGTCCTCAAATCGGCTCGATTGTTGAACCCCCACAGGATGTTGACGTCATTCAAATGTAAACAAATGTCAAAACATCCTGTAGTTATATAAACCTCAACAAAAAAACGACATCCCAAGTTTGAACTTCTTTTTCATTCCAAGCTACAAACTTTCCCTATCTGCAGAGGGTTTGATTTGAACAGCTCTTTTGCTCAAGTTGCTGGCGAGTTATGGCCATATATAACATTGATGTAATGTACGCCGGGTTTGCGTTTGTGGGGGTAGAGAGCTTTACAGATTTTTGTTTGTTGGGCCATAGTTGTGGCTCCAGATACGCGAGAAGGCCAATCAATAGCTCTAAAGACCGGGGTGATAAAGTGGTTTCCAAAAAAACATTGAGCAAAACAATTGGCGCATTGAATTGGCGCCCAGCTCCGGGTAAATTAGCCAAAAACATTGCGAAAATATCCTCAATTCTGGCGTAGCCCGCAGAAAAGCCCAAACCCAAAATGAAAAACAATCTTTTTCAATCTCAATCAGAAGATATTCCGAATCCGTAGATGGTTTGAACACCTCTCTAGCTTAATCGGCTGGCGAGTTATGGCGTTGCAAACTTAAGCAAATCAGTGCCCCCCCCCCGTGGGCATGAAAGGGTTTTAAAGCTGGTCGTTGCTTTGAATTTTATGCAAGTGCACGTGGGTTGCAAACTATATTGATATGTGTCAGGCTTATGCAGGATCGCATGGAATTGTTTTCAACTGCAGCAAAACTCTATTTTTGACATTCAAGTATAAGCTCTCAAAAAGCACTGTCATCCCGTTACTGATACTGGTTGGTCAAAACGTAAAATCTGTTAAGCAAGCACTACAAATATCTGGGGTTGCACTGGCTACTGAGCTCTCAGATGACAAAGACATTCAGAGACAACTGCGATATCAATATTGTGCTGCAAACAAGCTGCGAGAAACTTTTTCCCAAATTTCAGATGCAGTCAAAAACGTACTTTTGGTTCCTTCTCTAAGTCCATGTATGCATCACAATTTTGGTGTAATTACAGGAAGTCTTGCATGCAGAGATTGCATGTGGACTGTAATCGTGGATGCACGTCTCTATACAACCTGCCGTGGCGAGCGAGTGTTAGTAGCCGTCAGGTTCAATGTAACATTCCCACCTTTGAAACCTCATTAAGGAAAAATGTGTACCCGGTTCGTGAAAGATGCAGGAAGTCTAACAACGTATAGTTGCGTGCTTTGATGCAGTCAGATTGTTTATATTCGTCGTTATTCTTTGAACGCTACAATTGCATTTACTTTGTGGGTGAGTGCTTGAACGTTACGGTTTTGTTTGTTCGTTACGGTGTTGTTTGTTCGTTTGAGGGAATGTCAAGCCACAACACATTCGTAGTTTATCTGGCCTTGACCAATGTTGACTCAGCATCCTACTGTGGAAGTAGTGTGTACCAAGTGTTACGGCTTAGCGAAAAGTAGTGTTAAGAAAGCGTATGTAACCCTTGTGCTTCTGCCTCCAACGCCGTTGTAAAACGATTTGTTGTGTCTGTTTTTATCAGCCTGCGTTGTGCAGACAATGTGCGTTTGCACTGTGGACTTCCTGTGTGAATAGAAATGAAATAAATTGAACAGAAATTAATGAAATTTAAATAAAGTCAGAATCAATTAATATTGAAAGCCACCTAACAAACTGTAAATTCACAGAAAAAAACGTCTTTGCCAATGCTAAAATATGTCTTATAGGATGAGCAAAGGTAAGATTTCTTTATGTAACTTCACCTTGCCAGTCGACATGTACAGTGTAGAAATAAACACAACAGTGCAAGCGAAGTTCTCAAAATACTTTCCATAGCAACAGATTAGCAACAGTGTCTCCGCAAGCACTGCAGCACCTGCATCTGCTACTGTTACGACCTGCGGAAACGGGATTGCTGCACGGAGTACGACCACATGGACCATTTTTCTCCTACATTCCTCTTCTGAACTCCAGTGCACTCTGACGACTCATGCATGAAACCACAAAAGACCTCAAACAACGTCAAACACATACGTCGATCAGCACTAGACGCACTAAATTAGAAAAAGGCATTGTTGACTCATTGTCCGCTTCTTTCGTGCACATCAGAGATATAGTTGATTTTGGTATGAGCAGATGAGAGATCTTATCACTGCTCAGGTGATGGTGGAGCTAATCATGTACAATTATTCATCACTAGTCTGATGACAGGAGATCAGCAAGGGCTTAGGGACGGGTTTAAGAACAGAGAGATAGGCTGCCTTGTATAATCTGTGTAGTTTAATCAAAGTAAACACAGGCACACAAGACATAAATTACTCCCTATATCCATGTGGCACATCCATTGAAAAATTTTTCCATGGCGATAGGTACAATGGTGTAAACATTCACTCCGGCATTCGACAAGACAATTTTAAGCAACTGTTTACTCCCTTGAATCAAATTCATTCTCATACAGCTCGTAGTGTTATCTGGGACTATATCGACCCCTCTTTGTATGAGCTTTCCTTATTTACGTTCAAAAAACTTTACAGAGATATCCTAATCGCAGCGCATCACTTTGGTTGATTTGTGTTGCTGCATCGCATTGTCTATTTGTCTTCCATCTTTTTATTTTAACAGCCAATTTGTTTTATACTCTAATACACATTCCCGTTGACCTCTTGCACACATTACAGTTGAGCGTTTCACGATAAAGTAAATACGGCGAGGAGGCNCCAACACACCAATCTCCACTATCATCCCCATTGAACTTTAAGCGACATTAAAACTATAACGATCAGGTTTACTACGGGTAGACCGTCGCGTGAAGACCTGTTCACTGTCAGTTCACTGAGGAACTGGGTCTTCAACAGTATTTTTTCTTTCGTTTGTTTGAATACGCAGTGCTTTGTTAGACCTTGTGCGTTTTGCTTGCACCTTACGTCTATTCAAATTCTCTTCTTGTTTGTCGTGCGCTGGTCACCACCGTAGCTTTTGGTTTCGTGCCAGCAGTGGAGTATGGTGGGCATTGATACTGGGTGTGCGCTTTTTGTGATGTCACACTGTGAGGTCAAACTCACTTTTGAAATGCAACTCACTGGCAGAAGATTTTCAACGCAATGCATATTATTACACATGCCCTCTCCTTAATCGTTGTTGTTTACTTGATATGTCATTGTACTGACTTGAAACTACCAGCGTTCCAACTTATTATACATGTGAAAAAAACACTCAACGCTACGGCCAAGCAATCATAACTGCAAAAATATCAAACTGCAGGTTAAAATCATTAAGTGAAACACACTCAGCTCTGCAACAGCCCAGTTTACAGCTGGAAAAACAGTCTGCACGAATGTCTTTATGAATGCGGCCAGTCGAGCCCAGAAGGTGCGCACTTGGAATAACGCACACCATGGTTGCCAGATCAAAACAACAAGTAAATAAAATACACTCAACCCTGGAACAGCGCAGGTCGCAACTGCAGAAGTACGCTACAGCTCTGTTCGATTTTCATGTCGATCACGTATTTTCGAGCCCTGCAGGTTTAGCACACCAGGAGTATACGTCATTGGGTGCCAGGTACCCCAACCTATCCAGTATCCACGTAAAGCATCACTAAGGGGAGCGACACATTTGCAGTGTTCTCAAGTTGTTTTCATTTTCCTCTAGGTTAAAACTGCAATTATTGCGTTGCGTGTGATCATGCCTCCATAGGATCATGCGCTAATGCCTTAATTGGTCGGTTGTTACTTCAGGCACCCAGAAAATTTTGAAGGACAAAACAAAATGTTCGGATTTAACCGGATGTTTTTCACTTTGTAGGGCTCTCATTGTTGATTTGTTTTAAGAATATTTTTCTTTTGCAGTAATTATTTTGTGCCGATGCCAATCGATCCACTCCTTTTAAAACATAAAATGGAGTTAACCTTGCATGGTTTTCAACAAAATTAATGGATGTCATTTATTTTGATTGAGATCAAAATGTGTCCCAGTCGCTAAAAATCATTGCGCATTTGCATGCATCCCGTGAATGACTGTACGTCAATATTAGCATTTTCACTTCCTATGGATTCTGTGGAACTATGCATTATTCATGAGGCGTTGCTACAATTTTAGCCCAAGATAAAATAGAATTTGCCTTAGTTGTGTGCAATGAAACTAGCTTTTTCTCTTTTTATTTCATAAGCCAAGCGCCTTTTCATTTCTTGGTCAAGAGCTTTTATTCGATTTTTAATGAATATCATTCTTGTCATTATTGTCGGATTGACCTTTACTGTATGTTAGTATGAGTTGTATTCCTTTCAAGATTGGCAGTTCATGCCGGTACTAACTTTAAAGATGGATGATGCTGAAAAGTCATAACATTTAGTTCCCTGGCACGAGGTCTGCTCTTGTAACAAGAAACATAATTTGTGTTTGTACAGAATTGTGGCATGGGGCCACGAGGTGAAAACAATTTTATAATGTCTACATGTCCATTTCACAATTTATTCCGGGTCGGGGAACAAGTCGTACAGTACTTTCAGAGAATAGCAAAACTACAACGAAATCAATTCCTTGTAAGAAACGCACAGGAATTTTATGAAAAACTGCGGATCAGTTCGATACATTACGAATTCAAAAAGCACTTGAAGTGGACAGAAACATATTACGCTGCATTATATCATTCTTGTCAAAGAAGAAATTGGAAGAAAAAACAACGAAAACGTGCTGCACTTGATCCGATAGTTGTTACCAACATTTTTTACGTTGGTAGCAGTGTGAAAAATATGTTTTGAATCTTTAACTATTGTTCTTAAAACATCTCTTGGTTCTGATAATGTGGTAATTACCTTTATATCCATCTGTACCTACCTCATCCTCAGTGCCGTAGCAGCCAAACTCTGGCCATCCTAAAATGATTACAGGGGCCCGCCTGATGGTGATTTACAAAAAAAGTTTTCGACATTATGCTACATCTCGAGGCAGCATGGCCTTCAAAACAAATATCTCATTGCAGACACAGTTTTGGTGCAACCAGGCCAGTAGCCAGGTTTTAAGGTTTGGGGTGGAAAAATACATTTTTAGGGGGAAATATTTTTGTTTTTTATTAGATGTTTAAAGCAAATTTTTTGAGCACAACAAAATTCTGGAGGGCACAAAAAGATTTGGTGGTCAACTGCCCCGAAAGCCCCTCTGTGTCTGCGGGCCTAGGCAGAACTGTCACAGGAAAGTTTTCCATTGGGGATCTTCAATATTGTGCAGGGGTCTAGACATTCTGAAAATATACGTTTAATTCACAACATGAACAGCATTTGCACATGTGCAAATTAATTATAAATGTTTTCCAGCAAATACCCATAATAGGCTCGTAGTTGCCGACTAAAATTTTTGTGTACGAGCTTACCAAAATAATTGGGTCGTAAGTCATTGTCATTTAATTGACGGCGATTATTTGAAATGCAAATGTGAAATGAAATGCAAATGTGAAAAAATTGCAGGAAAGCAGAATCAATGCTGTCGTTCAGTTACGAAATCAATATTACCGAAGGAGAAAACATGAAGCCGGTCAAAGCATGTGCGCCATGATAAAGGTTTTCTTTCATTAGCGCAAATTGATAAACTTTACCATGAGCTGAAGTGAAATATGCTTCTATAACGTGTGCATTGGGCTTTTTATTGGCCGAAATA
>JGI24022J15233_10008371_pt1 | contig 11538 bp, 8 predicted proteins | sample Ectturendosymbi2_FD_15233 | JGI IMG/M metagenome (IMG submission 15233)
CGCAACCGGCTTCTGCTGCAGATGTCAAGGCGATTACTTCGGCAATGGAACTGTATGCTTGCAAAATGGTATGTTCGCAATGCACTCTGTGTGCATTACCTGCTGTGGCATTTGTGTTTTCTTATACGTTTCAAGAAACGCCGAAGTTTTGTGGAAAATATTACTGATTTTCGTGCGAGTTGATGTTGCATGAAAGTTTCAGGCTGACACAAACACGTTTTATCGTATGAAGGTTTGCAATGAAAGCTGACTCTTCCATATGCTCATTCGTTTTTGGAATGTTGTAAAAACTGCTAAATGTTAGAAACTAAACGTGTTAGTCATCTGGGAAGTTCACGCAATGCGTCTTGTACTTGATAATTGATTAAAGTTGTTTTTTCCGGCTTCATTAACATTGCCTAATAATGAAATCAACCCCGAAATTTTAGCAAGTCACGTTGCATGACATTTAATGTAACCATATCTTGTTAAACTTCAGATTTTTTGACTACTTTGATCTTATTATCAGAACAGAGGGAAGCGTTTGTTTTGATCTTGCATTAAAAAAGTCACGGAAAGATTGTGCAACATTTCGTATTTGTCAAAAAGGAATTATACTGTTCATTTCGAACTTCAAAATCATAAATGAGTGTACGTACACGGCGGCCAAATTATATTAAAACTCTTGCTAAGGAAATATAAAGCTGCATAAAAATTAGCTGAAGTCATTATAACAATATTCCCGACGCAACAATTTTGCTAAAATTTGATGAGCTAAAATCAAGCTTGGGTTTGCTTGATTGTTGCTAAAGTTTCTACGCTTGATAGCAAAGATGAAGCTAGTGCGAGTTTTTCAGGAAAACCTTTCTTAACGTATATTCTTCATGTTTCCTGATTGCTTTAATGTCGCAGAAGCACCAGTGCGAGCAAATGGCAAAGTCACTGGAACAGTGGACGTGAAATCGGCGGACGGATCTGTGGATCGCGTAACTGTCAGGAACGTTGATTTTCACGCTTACGTCATAACCAACCAAGGCCGGGCGTACACAGCTATCAGTAACATCACATCCACTCTCGGTAGAGCGTTGCAGCCTCTCTCGGTGATTGGTGAGGTTGTTGGATGGCTGTTTGCTGATGCCCAATCCCCGGCAATCAACGGCTTCCAGTACTCAGGTACCCTTGCGTGACTTACACATCTTCAGTGCAAGTTACCTTCAACGGATTGGTAATGGTTATGAAATTGATAAATGCAAGCTGAAAAAAATAAACGAAATCAATGGAAAATTACAGAGTGCTTGGTTAAATTTAGGTGTCTTTAATGGCGATATAAAAATAATGCATATGTAAATAAAACAGCAGGCCACACAATTTAGTATATTCAGCTATAATTTTAGTGCTTCGTTTCAAGTTAGGAGTTGTTCCGCACATACAGATGCCTCACCAAGATATTTGTACAGTTCTATACGTTGTTTTTCATTTAACATTCGTTTGGATTGCTGAAAAGTCTGCACCACAGTGTGCGTCATTTGCTGCCTTGTTTGGCAGTTTTATTTTATTCCAACCTGCAGGTGGAATCTTTCAGAGAAGTATCTCGGTCAGATACACCGAAGGCAACCACCGGTTTGATATGCGTCAAACTTTCCACGGAACAGTCAAAGAAGACGGAGTTGCCGTTGTGCTTTCGGATTCCAACTTCGTAGGTTCGATCCCGGCTATTGCTGCTGAGGCAAAAGTAAAGATGGACAATTTGGAAGATACATACATCAAGAGAGGACAAGGTTTGTCAAGATTTGCTGGTGCTCCAGCGAATGGAAAAACTTGCCTGTGCGACACGTGGAGTGCCTGCACAAATTCTGAGCTGATCGAAAATACAGTATCCTGAAACCTATAACATGCAAATTACTTCAATACAAACGTCAGCTGTAATTTTAATATGCAAAGCGTTGTTTTAAATAGAAGCCGAGAAAACACAATAGATGAATAAAGGTCTTAGGTATGGTTCGCAGTAGCTGGATTGTTGCTGTGAAAGAAACTTTGTCAAACATATCAATAATAATAACAATAATTATAACACAGACTCGTGGTCCATATCGCAGACGCAATGATACGACGCAAAACACAAAAAATGGTTAGCCATATCGCATCACAGAATTGATGTTTGCTTACGACAAACACTGATAGGAGCAAAATACTTTGACAGTGCCCCGGCTGCAGCGTCATTCACCCATCATAATACAGGGATCCAGTCGTGTGAAAGAAATTAAGGCATTCTAACATCAAAACTTTGAGGCAAACAGCTAACAGAGAAATAAAAGTTAAAGATAAGTCAAATGGGTGTGCACATTAGCGCGCATAGTCATGCAAATATTAATGTGACATTCTAGCATGTTTACGCGGATTCAGCAATATTAAATATGACATAAAAATGAAAGAAGTGGGAAAGCATATACAGTAATATTTTGAATTGTTTGCACAAACACTTTTTTTTTTGTTGTTTTGAGTGGTGCTTTTATTAATTTATAGTAGATTTAGATAAAGTTAGAACGTTCGTCTTAGAAAAAAGCATTGTAATTTTTATATTGATTTGATCTAAATGACATAAAATGTATGAAGATCAAATGCAAAGTTCCTGTGAAAACTTTATGCAAAGGCAAACACAACTCTCAACGTTTTTGGCTACTACGCAGTTTTTCATGGTTTTGTTGCAACCTCTCCGCTGGCGTTGCACTGAATGCGCGGTCACCAGGAGCGGGATGTGCGCGAAGAACAAAACCATATGTATGTGGCGCGAACAATAACAGAGTGATCTCGTCGAGTGAACTCTATTATTGCTTGCTACCACAGTGCGAAGCTTTGCGCACATACCGTTCGGGTTTTCCGATCGCAACAGCATTTCTCTATAACTACGCATTTCAATCTTCCTNTCGGTGCACCTTAATTTTTGAAAAAAGTAACTGAGACTAANGTCGCCCACGGGAGTAAATCTCATCTGCCATGGGAGATCATTTACTAAAGCAAGATTTNAAACAAATGGGTATTGTTTCGAATTGAAACAGTTGCTCTAAACTGAGCGTCAAGTTTATTCTTAACGATAGACGTTTGCTTTTTCATCCCTTCCTACCAGTGAGCGTTCAGTTTTACTGAAATGCTGAGTGAGTGCTACATTATTCATGTTCAAGACTTACGTTGTTAATACAAAACGTACAGACTTTTGTGTTTCGTTTTATATTTTTCGGCGCAACGCATCATTTATAGGCTTGTGCTATAATTTCGTATTCTAAGATCCTTTTATATCGTGCTCATTTGCTGCATTTGTACAAGTGAAAAAACTTAAAAATAATGGATATGCAATTGTTTTGAGATTTGCCAAAGAGTGTACGAGAGAAAAAGTTGAGAGCCCTTGGCCTAATAAAGCATACGTTTGTCCAGCATTAAATCAGGGTTTCGTACTGAAACATAGTTTAGGTTCTGCAAGATAGGTTGCAAGTTCCGTATTTAAAACAATAAATTGCATAAAACCTGGGGTAGACGTTGAAATCACAAAGGATTGTCAACGTCAATTACGCTTTCTTCAGTTTGATTTTTGTTTAATTTTACCCGAGCCGTGATGTATTCTTAAAGTACCACACGTGGAGAACTCGCGGGAATTTGTTTGAAAAGTAGGCCATGATTGTTGTCATTGGTTGTTTGAATTTATAAGAAACAAAACAGTGCGGCGTTTGAGTTGGTACTGAAGACTGACGTTCGTTTTGTATTCCCTGTTCTGGAGATGTCTTACCCACCTGCAGACATTTTTGATAGCACATGGAATGGCTCTTTGAAAACCTTGACCCTACGTAAATAACAGAAAATGTTTGATAATGTCTGAACGTCTGGACGAAGCGTGTTGTTGAAGGTGCATTCGAGCGAGATGCATTCCTGACGCAGAGCATTCGCTTGATACCGCTTCTATGTCTCGTGAAATTCCTGGTTTAAAAAATTGATAGTTTTGCAGGAAAATTCGGTTTTCCATGAACTATCGTGATATCAGTCCTTTCAGAACATTACCGTTAAAACAAATTACTGAAAAAGGCATTTGAGAGAACACAAAATGCGGATTTTCAATTTTTATTCTAATATTTTTGCCATGAAACATTCCTCTTCATCAGAAGTTCATACCAAACGTTTCTCTGAAGTTTGAGATTGTTGCTGAACTCAGTCACGAATTCACGTTTAATTTAAATCAAAATTGGGTTTGTTTCTGAGCAAATGCTTTTGGATTTCATGTAAAAAATATCCATTGAAGCCGAATTAAAGTTTCTGTTTTTGATTAGACTTTCAACAAAGAAAAAAGTTCACTGCCAATCTCGAACGATGTATTTCTATTAATTGTGTTTGCAAAATATATCTCTTCTAACATAAACGCTTTCAAACAAACTCGTGTTTTCACTGAATTACATACTAACAGCTTCCACAACGTTTCAGGTCATATCTCAAGCACTTCCAGACGTTCTTACACAGTTGACAATGTCACCCATACGTACAGCGTACGCCAAAAAATCATCTTCCGAGAGTGTCCTGAGGCAAATCAAAACGTATGATTTTTTATTCACATAGACATTCACTTGCAAAATATGTTGCTCTTTATCTTAGCAGCAATTAGGCACAATATAAAGACGTATAAGACCTTATTGCTGGGTGCTTGACGATTGCACGCTTCATGCTTTGCCTTTTTAAGTTTGAAACAGAATCCTTGTAAATATGTCGTAGGCTTAGCCTTTTCAAATATTTTTGTAGTGCAGTAGATATTTTTTGCATCACACTCGAGTTTCATAAATGTTGTAAAGAAAACTTCGCTGTTGATACATACCTGCCTTCAACTTGCTGGCACTCACTAGTTATATTGGAATTCGGCGGTTATTCCATGCTTTTCAAGAAAAATTAAAACTCAGTCTTGAATGTTCAGTTCGCGCTCGGCAAGGCAACCATGTTTGATGCAATCTAAATTAAAACCGTGTTTCAGGTTGCTGAGAATCTAAAACTCGCAGTGTCAGGAATTTTCCTCAACTACCATGACGATGACGGCAACGTGCGATTTGCAATGAACACCAGAGTAACAGCTCCAGGTGGGTATTGCACTGAGGAACTGACAACTGCCGAGTTGCGGATGTATCCGATACCACGAAATATTTCTTCAACAGAGTCGTTGTTTTAAAATATGTACTGAAAAGAGCTATTTTATCAAGCTTTCATGTCATCTTGCTATTTTTTAACCGCATGTTAGCAGTGACTGTCAAGAGACGTTTTGCGGATGGTGTCATTATGCCTAAATAGAACTATATCAAATAATTGGCCGCTGATCAACCATTTTGTGAACTATATTTTTGAACTGGTGCTTCAGATTCTAAACATGTTGCTTTTTTGTTTATCGCTATTACTGATGTTCAGATAAGTCAGTGGTGCTTGTCAGGTTTTTACAGCAAATTTAAATGAACAAGGAAATGGTCATTTCGACCTTGTACATCGACGAGAGTAAAAGTCAACATCATTGTAAACGTTCAGTATGGACCTTTAAACTTCCAACCATTGAGATTGAAAGTAGGAATACCGGAAGTAAATACCCAAATCATTTTTACCCATTACGCAACTCTTTTTTGCTGCTCACCTGCTTGAAAAAAAATTGTATCATAGCATTAATTTTGAAAACAGCACAACACTAAAATTTCTTTAAATTAAGTATACTTTTTTGTTTTGTAGCAATTCGCACTCAATTGATTATTGCAAAACGGAGACGTTTTATGCTGTTTCCATGGCTAACCTTTACTCAAACAATTTGACATCACACAAACACGTGACATAAAACATGGCTAATTGAAGAGAATGGTATTGCTAACCTCTAACAACGCTGACGGAATATCTCCTAAACAAAATAGATGTTAATCACAAATAAACATGTAAGCACAGAATCCTTTGCAATAAATACAAACGGTTATCGTATTGAAAGAACGTTGATTTACAAGTACATTGGTGTAATTATGGATGAAAAACTGACTTGGAAAGAGCGTTGTCAACAGTTGTGTTGAACCATATCCAAATATGTTTGTGTAATGTATAAACTTGAAATTATGTCAATAAACAAGCATTACTTACGTTTTATCACAGCTTTATAAATTTGCGAGCACAATATGGGATTATCGCCTTGGGAAGAGCAGCTCCATGCCATCTACAGCCAATTTTTTTTAAATCGTGTTCAAACTCAGGCGCTAAAATGATAAAGTTCAGTGCGATAAAAATCTGGTCAAAAATTCTTTCAGAATTGAAAAATATACCGTGTTTGGCACTTTTTACAGCGGAAACAATTTGTATCATTCAGGTACTGAAAAAATTATTGATATTTTTTTTATTTTTATACAACATAAAACAGGTGCTGTGCATCATTCTTAACTATTTAACTCTGTTGCAATGGAAATAATTGAATCGTGAGGTATCGCTGTTATATCTTACTCAGTTTGGCTTCCGGTGTCTTTCACTAAAATTGGTCGCATCAAACCCTTGTATGTAATAGTAGGATGCCTTTAGTGTACGAGCGTAAAGCGAACTATGTGCCTACCGATCTACAAACTAATTTCCGTTCTCATGCATGACTCGCAACGTCGACTGAGAAGTCTTTTCCGTAATGTATTTAGGACGCGTAGTTCTCAACCAGCTTCCCGTGGCACCTTTGCAATGCTGCACAAGTTTATATAACGTTTGACGCATTTTCTCTCTAGCTTTTACGAACATTTTAAATATGTGAAAACAGCAAATGTTCAATGTGACAACGTTAAGCCATTTCGTTCTGGTGGTTTAACCTTGCCTGCAACACATCTTGCTTCAATAAAACATATAACCGCATTGCTCATGTTAAATTTTATACTCATAGCAAAAGATTTTACTAACTGTTATACACTGTTCCCTTTACACTATAAATAGCTTCGTCCTAGGGAGGTCTGCAGCCTAAATGACCTCGGGTCCTGCGCAACCTCCCATCACCCCCCGTGCGTTTTATTAATCGGTGTACTTGTAAGTCATCGCAGCACTACATTATCATAATCATGGCACCATTCATTCCTAGGGCTCATATGCTTCTGTTTTTAAAAAGTAAATGCATTAGCGCCATCAAGCGTTTCCTTTTCTACTGCCGCCACGTATATATACTCGAGCTCATTCAAGTATTTGTGTATTCCTGTTTCCGCGCTGTATGTGTAAGCTTCGCGTGTTGCGTGTGGGAGTAAAGACGTTACACACAAAACAATACTCCTTTACAATCGCAGATTTAGAAAATATCTTTTTTTATGCATTTTATTGCGGTAGTCTTGTTGGATGCCGCATTCCTGCACATTTATTTTGTGATTGAGACATTTCAGTAAGCTGAAATTTGCTTTAAGCTAAATGAAAATTAAACTCGTTACAGGAACAATAAACTTGGCAGTGATTAATTTTTTAACTCGCTTTTGCAGATTTAAGTCCAATCGAATCACGAAGCATCCAAACTATTGAAATTTTGTGCTAATGTTTTCTGCACAGAGAGTGATGCTGTTCCACATCCATGCGACAGCGGGGAGAACAACTGCGATCAAAATGCAGTTTGTGAACCCGGCCCAGATCGACAGTACAGGTGCCGGTGCAGACGGGGCTTTACTGGTGATGGAGTTTCTTGCACAAGAGACGCATGTTCCGTCGCGTCTTGTCCGCGCGAATCAAGTTGCGTTCCTGCAGGAAATTCTTACAACTGTGTGTGCCCACCTGGCTTTAACATAAATGCGGAAAGAACTGCCTGCGAAGGTAAGAATTAAAATTCGCTCAGTTACTAACTTTGGTCCAGACGTAATTCTAATCAATGAAGGATTGTATGTACGTCGCAGGAGAAAAGACACGAAAAGCAGGCGTTTAAGTTCTCCAAAAATGCTTTTCGATCCTATAGTAATCAGGTTATCACGATATTTCATAAAACCAAACGACGTATGAGGACTGGTAAACAATGCACGAAGTTGCTGTAGATTCTTATTGCGAACAAAATAGCCACAATTATCGAACACATTATTTTATAAGCCGAAACGCTGAATATAATAATGTATTCGATAATTGTGACTATTTTGTTCGTAATAAGAAGTATGAGGTGCATCATGCATTAGTCTAAACGAAAGCTGGCAGATAAAAGATATATTCTCAGTAGAATATTTCTTCCAATGCATTGTTAACAAACACCTCTTTTCAAAGTTTAAGGCTAAACGCCAATCCATTGTTAGGCTTTACACTTGTTCGGTTATGGATAAAAATCCAAAATTGATATTTTTGAAAATCATGAAATTTTTGGTCTCATGCAACGGCTTCCAAAGTTCGTTTTTAAAAATTGTAACGATCTAACTTCTAACGAAACACGGCACATAGCATCCATGAAAAACTACTGTTTTCTAGAATGCAATTCCGCCAAAGGAACCCAGACCTAATTAACCGTTAGTGACAGCCATAATAGAAGTTATTGTACATCATAACGCAAAAAATAACGGGCGAATGATATTATTTTTGTTTTAAACAAAAAAATTAACTATATAGTTTATGGCGTCTGTCTGTGCTTAAATGCAGTAACATTTAGAATAGTAGGACATGCTTCTTAGAGAAGGAAGGGAATTCAAACAATTTGTTGTCGATATCAATTATACAAAAAATTGTGTATGCGGCTGTATATATACTTGGAGGTTCGTCAGTAGATGTTGGAGCCAAGGAATATGAGCATAAACCCTTTTTGTAGCATCTAGTGATACAAAACAGCAATGCAGATTTGCTGCAAAGCATTCAAATAAAATTGATCTAGTTTTATATTTGAAAAAATTTTATCACCTATAACCCTAATTTAAAAGAAATACATTGTCCTTTATAAGGCATTTGTGAATATTTAGAAAAAGTTGTATTTTAAAATGCTGTACACACGTCGTACTTCAATATACAGCAATTGCTTAGGCTATACTGTCAACATATCACAATCGCTTAGCTGCTATTCTTCGTTGGGGCGAAACAGCAACCAAGGGACCGAAGAGTAGTGAATTGAAAAGGCAAAAATGCATGAAGTGACGAACAAAATTGATGAAACAAAGTGACTCGCATCACCTAAACAATCGGTTTCTTACATTCTTGTTTTTCCTTGCCATGAAGTATTTCCTGGCCACACTCTAACTTTCCAAGTGATAGAAATTTCAGAGCATTGTTTCTGTGTCATTGATTCCTGTGCAGTTTGCCCGCAGGAAGTTTCAAAAGCGTCTAATATCCAAATACTTTCTACAGTGATAATGTAAATTAAAGACCCTATAGCTCACTGAGAAAGTGATTGCCTCTCAATCACAAGGCTAGGTGAGCCATTACTAGTGGTGCAGGAAGGCCAGAAAAGATTGAGTCGATTTAACAAACTTAAAGGTGATCCCAAAAACAAAGTGCTTTATTTCTGGCTTTTTACCAACAGAATAAAAGATCTTGTAGTGTAATGTGTCAAAGGAAAGAATACATAAAAGTTCCCGTAGTAATCAGGTATTAGTAGACAATGAGCTTTCCTAACATTTGTCTAGATAATTTTCAGATTATTTAAAACTATGTTGTGTTTCCTCAATTTACTGCACATTTTGCATTTTACGGCAGATGAAAACGAATGCTTGACCAACCGAAACAATTGCGACGCCCACGCAGAGTGTATCAACGACGAGGGATCGTACCAGTGTGTCTGTAACCCAGGATTTCAGGGAAACGGAGAAACGTGTGCACGGATAGGTAAAAAGGTGTAAGGCCAAAATATAATTATATTATTCCTTACACGATGCGAATATGTTTCTCACGCAGCGCAATGAACACAAACCATAATGTATTTTCTTTTGTGGCGTGGACAGGAAAAATTGCGTCAGTGAAGCTGTGAAATCCCAAACATCACGTCAGGAGTGTGTGTGTGTGTGTCACAAGACCTCTACGAGAGAGAATGATCACTTTGAAAAATGTTTCAAAGCGAGCGAGGACAAAGATAAGGGTCATATGTTGCTCATTCACCACTTTGCACCACCACGGATTACCACATAAAACCGTGGCCAAAACGTTGGAAGACAGATTCAGGTGCAGAGGTTGCCAGAATGGAGAAACATTTCCAATCTTCTTATCAGTTCTCCATACCTAAACTGATTGCTTTACATGGCTAAATTGCTCAGTCCATCCGTGAAAACACCGTTTGATCGGTAGACACGGTCAGGCGTTCCCAGCACTGCGGACCTAAGTGGAACTGTTATAATGGTAGATACAGGGTATTCTAGTTTCCCAAAAGATGCCGAAATCTCGAAGTGCAGCCGCAACATTGGCTAAATTTCTTCTCGGGTTAGCGTCATGCACATCTTTCTAAGCACAGGTATGTGCGTTAAGCTTCGTTGTGTTTTTGTTGTTTTCAGAACGTTTTGAGCTTTTGAAATTGACAGTCTTTTGTGTATCACTTTTGATCAGTTTTTTTTTAGTAGAGGTACGGCGATACAGCAAATCAGTAAAAGTCAAAGAAAAATAATCTTATTTCATTTGAACCACATAGGAATTCCAAATTTTCAAGACATCCTTCCGTTTTTTGAACGTGCTGAAAACACAAATTCAGCTGATTTATTCTTTCCGACTAAAAATCTTTTTTTCATTTAATTTTCTTGAAAAACAGGTGCTTGATTAATTAACGTTGTCAGGTCTGAAGTTTATGAAAAATTACACCGTGCTTTGTTCTGGCATTGCTATACTTTGCAGCGCCCTCATGATAACAAAACCATAACCAATTCATAAGTGAGGTTTATTTCTATAGCGAGGCACCAGGCAATTGTCCCCCCAAAATTTTAAGTTTTTAAGTACAAGTTGTAATCATTTTATAATACAAAACTTGTTCCAACATTTTTCTCTCCGCCGAAGATGTCAGCTGGTTGCGGCGTGGATTATGGCATGCAGAAAAAAAAAACTTTTCCATGGATAATGTCCAGAAATATCGTTTCAATTCAATTATTTTGCCAGCGTAAATAGCTCGTTGGAGGCACCTCAATCAGGATGTCTCAACACACACGCATTAAATTCTCTCAGTAAATGTTTCTAAAATTAAAACCATTAGCATATTTTCTCACTGACGATAACATACAAAAAATAATTTATTGTTCTTTGATAGCGTTGTGTGGCACCGATTACAATTTTCTGATTTGCTCGTGGAAATTTTCAACCTGTTTTGTACTTTTTCAGTCGATGAAGTAGTTACACAATCTAAATGCAGAAGAGAGTACTTGAGAATTGCAGAATTTCATCGCAAAAACCCGCTCGTCCAAGTGAGTGTGGTATCAATACATTCTTTAAATTTTATATGTTAATTCGGTAACAAACCACCCGGCGTATTCCTTAGTTACTGCTTTTGGATTTTATATTTTCACCGTTGTTTCTTAACTTTTAAAGCGTTGTTAATGTCAACGATTCTTTTGATTTTGCTAGTCGATGCAGCTAAATTTCACTGAACTAAAACTTAACAAAAACGTGCTCTATTTGTCACAGTGTCCAGTT
>JGI24022J15233_10008372_pt1 | contig 11538 bp, 9 predicted proteins | sample Ectturendosymbi2_FD_15233 | JGI IMG/M metagenome (IMG submission 15233)
CGACGTCTGAAACACGCAGCCGAAGATCTTGGTATACATTTTTTCACCCCAGAACTCCTACGTAGCACAGCCGCTGCGAAGCATGTGGAAGCTTTTGTGCGAGAGTCAGGCATACGCATATAGATTCTCTTTACTCCTGCCCTGGCACTACAAAACCTCGCAGTCAAATAGTGCCATTCATCCCCCCCTCATAATAATGTTTTATTTTTCGTTTCTAGCCCTGATGAAGATAGCTGCATCAATTGTGGAAGCGTTGGCAAGTTTTTAACGTGTTTTTATGTTTTACCGCCGGCAGAACCTGATTAAAGTTTGTTAATTATAGTTTACTTGAACTTTTTGCGAAGCAAGTGTAATTTTAATAGAAAATGGTAACTGACTCCTTTACTCGTCGTGATGATTTAGAACCGGCACTGTCAACAATGTGTGAATGGAAACAAAATTGGAGGTTTCCATCGCTACTCAATCCATATAACCCATTAAGTCTATGGCCCTATGGTGGAAATGATGCTCAGAGCTGACGACTAGTTTTTGCTTTAACTGCTCCTTCAATATTCAAAAAGAAAAAATACGGAAGTTTGATACGCACAAACGTTATGAGAAATAAGAACTGTTAGCTCAAGCGTACAAGCAAAGTCAAGACCAAATGGCTCCTACTAATTACGGGTGGGAATCGGGATCCCGTGAAAGAACGTATGTTGTTGGATGTTGAACAATACATCACCAACAATTTATACCTTCACGTTTTTGTGTTTTGTTATCACTTTATAGTTTTATGCATAAATACTATGTTGAAGTCTGATACCCTGAATTTTGACTAGTAATGACACAACAAGCAATGGCCTTCCTGTCCAGTGGATCTTGTCTCTCATTTCAGACAACATAAAACATGTTTAACAAGATAGCAGCACCACTGGCAGTAGATAACTGTCGCTTGGTTTGCTGAAACTTTCGCAATGTAAACTACAGCCTTGAAACGTTTTGGTAGTAGCTGTATATTGCAACTTCCCCCTCAAACATCTATGATGACTGTAACTTCCCCCTCAAGCATCTGTGGCGCCCCGTTGAATGGCGCCCCTTTGATATAAATGTGCCCCCTTTTGGTGCTTATTGAAGTAGAAACTGAAATTAAAAATATTTTAAAGAAAACAATCATAGGCGTAACCAGGTGCGCCAAAGGGGCCATTCACCCCCAAATTTTTAGCATATCTTGTCATTTTGTGCTTCGAGAGGCGATGTCACAAACCAACTACTGTTGCTTGTTTAAAGTCAAAATATTTGGCACCTCCCAAAATTCTGGGCTGGCTACGCCACTGAAAACAATGCTTTACTCTTGGTTGAACTGCAGGATTTACTTGCCAAATTTTACCCACTGCAGCCTCTAGTATGGAATAGTTGCAATGATTCTATTGTTTCGTAATAATACTAGTGTTCTATTAGTTCATTCTCGCATGAAAGCTGCCCCGCTTTACTCAGGTAAAAACAAACGCAGTCGCTTTCGCTAACACAGTTTTCGACTTGTCGCTGGGTTGTGCAAAAGTGCTTCGTTTTCGTTACAAGTTTATTTCTTTAATGCCTAATGGCAAGGGCGGGCAGGGTGCTGTTGATACGCAAGACAGCTGCTTCATTGTATGTCCCCATCCCAAGTCTGGTCTAGTATTGAGAAATTTAATAAATACAGTCATTTGAACTGCACAAAAACTAGTGTTTACGAAAAACTAGTTTCGAAAAATTGAATAAAAAATGTCTCGAAGAGTACTTTTTTGTTTTTAATATATTGTTTTTAATTTTAGGACTTGTGTCGCTGACATAAAGAAGATACAGCCGTTTTTGCACATGAAAACGTTTCTTGCGGCTGTTACGGTTTTGACCTATGCACGCGCTTCTTGATCACATTTACTTGTTTATCCGCTTTCAAAGAAAAGTTCCTGAAAACTTTCCTCAGTTCCGCGCGCAAATTGCGTTTTTCTGTAAAGGCAGTGCCATTGATTCAAAGAAGGAAAATGCATTCGCGAAGCGCGCGTATGCACGTAACACGGCTTTTTGTGAAAGTTACGGAAGAACCAAATTAACTTTGGGGATTACTTTAATATTTTATTATCACTGTTCTGGAAACGGAAGGTTTTTCGCTCTTCGGACCGGTTTAAACCTGGCATTATTTTGCGGACTGGCCGTCAACAGAATAACGAATGTTTGGTGCATGCAAATTTATCACAACTCGTAAGTCACCATGGCATTGATTCAGCAATATATCTGGGCTTGTTTAGCCGCAGTAAGATGCTCCGACCTAGTGATTATGACAGTCAATGACATATGTGGTTTTGAAGAAACTTGGTGAACTTCTTGTTTTTTTGGGTGCTTTTGGCCGCAAACTTTTGCCAANTATTGAAAAAGAAATTGACATTTTTGACCTAGCATGGTGCAAACAGTCTGGGAATCATGAAACCTTACGCTAACTGTGGGATTTTCCACAGAGACGCAAACATGGCGAATTTATAAAAAAATTTGCAATTTTTGCAAAATTAGACCTTGGTTCTGTACGACCCGGTGGTTGCTGGCACCTGGTAGTGTATTGTTTGATTCAGCCTTTCATGCGATTTTGAGGCACAGTGTTCCTTCAGCAAACAACCTGCTCATGAAAAACAGTTTATTTTCTTCTTCTTTTCAAAATGTATTGCCATCTGGCGCATACAAAGGACAAAGAGAAAGAATGCTAGGAATTTCATTAAGGCGGAAGTCAACAAGCAAGCAACACGTGTGTAGTAAGACTGATGATGCAACCGGAAACACCGAGTGCTGAGCATTCATCATTGAACGTTTTCATCAAGCTCAACCTGTGTATTGAAGTTAACTTCTATTTACCAACGCCACTGCATGAGCTTCATTTGCAAGGCTGAGACTAACGATCGACATTGTATTGCGATTTTCAGCTCGGATATTATAGCTTTTTCCGTGAACATGCGCAATACCCGTAGCAATAGTTTCGTTGATATGTAGGTATATATAAACTGGTGAAACACATTCCGAAACAACCTCCTGTTTTTGTTCGAGAGGCTTAATGCACATGTTCACATAGTAACTGCACAAGCTAACACGATCTGTCTTCAACAAAAGGTGTGGCATTTATTGCGTTCGCTTGTCCGACTTTGCCGTCGTTCCATTCACATTTATCGATATCGAGCACATTTCTGCAGGCAACAGATGTGACTCAGTCATGGCTGGTTAATTCTAAAACTTCCCAGATGCGAATAGCTATCTGTGGATTTTGTGAGTAGGAGGCGCATTCTGAGATTTCTTGTATTTCATGTGAATGAAATCCGCTTGCAAGAATTACTATAAGACAGTAAAACACTTCTTGATAAGCACAGTGGCGCAGTTCGTATTGGTAATCATGCAAGTGGAGCAAGTAAGAGAGGCATCAAACACAGTTGCTGATTGGAAGAAGGAACGAAAAACAAAATTGCACAAGAGTAGACGTTACAAAGAATGCTGTGTACTTTCTTCCTCAAATATCGAGACCTGTTTATTTCTTTTAGTGCAACAAAGTTCGTTCAGCTTCTTTCGAAAAAATATTGTTGTTTCAAAACAAGTATAACTTCCAAGACTTGCAAATCCGTAGTAAAAACCGAGCAAAAGCAATAATTCAAATGAATACAAATGGTCTTGTATGCTCGTCATAAATGGAAGATCGCTCAACCGTAAAAAAAGCTTGGTGTTACCAAGTAGTACTGTTCTATGCTTCAATGATCAGCCCGCTAAGGCAGAAAACTGTCGTCTTTTCCATAGTGAACTGAAGAGGAATTCTAGCTTGACTGACATACAACAGTAAAAAAAATCCGGAAAAACTCGATTTAAAATAGAAAACTATAATTACACACGCATGGAAAGTAGTAAGATATATCAAACTAAACTTTTGCACAATCTCGGCAAGACATGCACCAGCCTCTGCAAATGTTGTTCATTGTTTTTCAAACAAAATAATAATAATTAAAAAACGGTGCCGTCTGGAAATTGACCATGTCATTTTCAAATAATTGGTTTGCGCAATGTTGTGACCAAATTTCATTTGGCTTGTCGCATGACGTCCTCGCCGATTGATTCATTTCATTTTTACTCACATTGCAGCGCACCCTGACCAGCCGGACGTGAATCAAACCAATCGCAAACAGCAAGGGACGAATGGGCGCTTGCACAACACGAAAGTGAAACGCGAAACAAATGTGATTGAAAAACACATGCGCTAATAAATCAGGAACAGCTTGTAAACCAAAGACATTTCGTACTTCAAAGAATCGCAGTAGAAAAGCAAACACTGCGGTAATGACTACGACCAGGTGTTTTTACGCATGCGTGATTCCATAAAAATGTTCGCAGAACACGTCAATGCCCATATAAAGCACTTTTACAGAGCAGCTCTTTGAAAAGCACCGATCCCACGCTCATACAAGCATTGGATTGTTTTTTTTTTGTACGCAAACCAATNTGCTCTTAACAAAAATTATTGATATTCAGGGACTTATCTAAATGTTTGAGAATACTCTTTATGTCACTGATGACATTGCGTAATGACACCTCTACAATTGCTAGTTTTCAGAAAACAGGTGGTAAACCATAAAATTACTACCTCTACAAAATTTTCAGGCATACAACGGATGGTTATGCACATTTGCACGACCTTTTTTAAAATTTTCAAAGACAATTTCATTATACTTGTTTCGTACTCTCTTTGGAGTGTCTAGAATGGTTTACGGGAGCCCCTCTCGCTTGCTCATGCTTTCAAAAATTTGGAGGATGAGGGTGTCTGGTGCAGCCCTGGTTGCTCGCCTTCTTGGTTTGAGAAAATATTAAGGATCGCTAAAATTTTTGAAAAGGCGTTTCGAATTTCAATGAGAGTAGTCAGTTTGAAACGTAATTAACACAGCAATTCCGTTAAAACTTGAAAGCAGCAGAAGTATAAGCAGAACCGTCGCCAGAAAGTCTTCAATAGGGGCTTTACGTTTTTGCAGGGGGGCTTGAACGTTTGTGCAGGGGGGCTTGAACGCAAAAACTCCATTTGTGTATAGTATTCCATATTTCAATTTGGGGGGCTTGGAGCGTTGTTTGGAGGGGCTAAGCCCACCAAAGCCCTCCGTGGCGACGGGACTGAGTATAAGTGATGCTTATTCGAACCACAAACACTTAAGGCATAACACTAAAAATCTTTAAGTGCCATAGCAAAATCTTCGCTAGCGCCTGCAGAAGAGCGTGGCAGCGATTAGCTAAACCAGGTGGTATGTGATTATTTCAAAAAAAAAGTGGCAGCATGCACAAGCTGCGTCTCGGTAAGAGCACCTCACACCATAAGGAACGTCTCTATGATTTTACTCAAAGCAAGTAAGGACGATCTCAAATTAATGTAACACCGCTGAACAAGCACGTTGACAGTAACGTTAATGGTTCAGCTGATGAATTTGAAAAGACGCAAAACAAGCTCTGCACTCAGTTGGTCTGTGAAGTCAAGAGATTCTTGCCATTCATAAAGTATCGAAAAGATTTAATGCATTTGACAAAAGTCTGCATAGTTTTCCAAACAACTTTTTACTTGGTATGAAAATCAAACGATGGAAAGGTTCGACAAGCTTCCAACTATCAATTTCGACTTTTCGACCTGGTCGCATCAGAACACGTGTTGCTGTTATTATCGCAACGTGCCAACAATTGTTGACGCATGCAACGTTTTTTCACTGCTGCTTCGTCACTACTTCTGTGACTTTGTAGAGCTAATGAAAACGTAGCTGAAATCGGTGGATGAATTATTTTTTACGTAGTTATTTCATCCGAATCAAGCGCCGAGAAACAACACCACGCAGGCTCTTTCGCTGGCTCCACAGCTGGTGGGTGAAAGCAAAGGGTTTTTTAATCAACGCAATGCTTCATTTGTAAATGCTTAAAGTTAAACACGGTTGCTAAGAACACGGTGACAAACTGACCAGTAGATAGTGTAGGAACTTTACGTTAGGGCAGCGTTACCGCCTACAAGTAGTTTTCCCCCAAAATAAAAACACATTGAGACCAATTTCCAACCAATGGAAAATTTAGGCAATTATTTTGTTGTTAGTTTTCCTAGAAAAACTAATTTTATGTAAACACTGATTTACTTTCAAATGTACATTGTAGCAAAGCCTATGCTTTTATGTAAGTAACCCTTTCCTTTATTGAAGAGATTCAACAGACTAAAGGTTTACATATTTTTGTTTCAGAAAACCTAAAAGAAAATTGATTTCAAACCGTTATTAGCCATCGTGTGAAATTACACGTGGGATTAACCAACTAGATTCGGAAAATTCGTGACAGCTCTTAACCATCAGTACTCCTTTCGCAACAATTTGCAAAACAAGTCCACAACACTATACACAGTGAGGGCAAGCGCTGTGTTACGTTTACTATCAGTCAAATATCAAAGCAAAGACTGGAGACAAAGGTGCCTTAAACAAATATGAACAGCACGTTTGTCAACTGGACGTTTATGTCTGGAAGGAATGAAAAGGACACCAATAGCCTGACTTTGAAATAAGTTGTTTGACAGCTCAATTACATGTCGAAATGAGTTTGAAAAACATTTCTGGTGAAATACGAGCTGCTGAAGCAAAATCTTACAAGGAATGGGAGGCAGCTTCGGCGGCTTATAAAGGTTCATAAAAAGAGTTACAAAAAAACTAATAGGGAACAGATGTTTCAGAACCAAAAGCAAATTGAAATATTCATAATTGCACTGAAAATTAAGTAAGCAGCATTGCAGTAGCACATAAGAACTACTTTTCCGCATAAAATGTTGGGGAATGCCTTCGACAAAAAACCCAAACCGTTCACAGTCAAGGAACTGTAGCATACTCACAAAATTCGATACCTGCTTAGAAGTGGCTCACGCACAGATCCATTGTTCTTTACTCGGACAACCAAAGCCAGGCGTAACGCAATGCGTGCCTGCTAGCAAAACAGGAAGATCCGGAGTCACTGAAAATAATGAAAGCAAGACCTATAGCATGGAAGCCATTTCGCTTTTGCGTTGACTAATTTGGAAAGAAAATTTGTGAGTACTTGTAGTATTTCTGCACCAGCTGGGCTTGACATTTAAATGCAACTCAGGTTTGCAGTAAATTTGTATCAAATGATGGATGAGCAACGTGTTACACTGCAGCGGCATAGATGTTTTATTGCATATTTGTCTTTTCGTTGGATTTGCGGAGAGTCAATATTGCTTTTGATCTCGTAAACCAACTACAGTCAAGTGCATCCTACGTTGTGTTGTTTATTTTCTTCCTCACGACCCCTGGCCTTTCTGCGAAAACTCTGGAACGCATAGCTATTTTAATTTAATAAACAACTGTACGAAAACAAAGCTCAGCCGCTAAAAACATCGGTTCAGGTTCGACAATATCTTTAAATCTCTTTGGCAGTACTTGGAAATCTGATGAGGCGGATCTTTGTACAAGTCGAGTATCGCGATCGCTGCAATGTACTTGTTGTCGAACTCATCGGAAACAATGAACGATTTCAAGCTCCTGCTGAGCGACGTGCGCTGAAAATTGTCAGCTTGCTCGCGTTGAAGTCTTTGAAAAGACAAAATCAACGAGCAGCAGCTGAAAATGCGCGCAACGATGAACCGCCGAAGCCGGGAAGCTAGCTCAAAAACTTCTGTTTCTGTTTGAGCCTGTTCACGTAAGAAGACGGACTTGTCTTCTGCCGCTGCTTTACAGCAAGAACTGTGGCGTGCTTGACACATAGATGTCTTCCAGAGTTCGGCGTCGTAGGGTGCGTCAAGTGAGGCGATTGCTGAGTCTTCTGGATGTTCAACTAGATGCTGTTGCAGTTTCTCGTCAGTTTCTTTTATGACGTTTATTGGGACGTCCCTCATGCTCTGTATGTCGCTCAAAAGTTGGAGAACATTCGTTGAGGACGACGTGTGTCCTGTTTCACCCGGTAACGATACCCTTTGCGGCTCGCGGCGACAGTGAGGCTGGCAAATTGCCGAGGCCGAGGAAGACACCCTTGCCCCGATCGGTGCTTGAAGAATATTGCAGACAACCGACAGGAAACTTTCGAGCTCGCGCCTGCACGCACTACCTTTATCGTACGCTTGATTAAGAACTGCAGATAAAATATCTAGATTTTCGACTGGTTTTCCACAGCGTGCACTCTCGTTTCGGAACTGCGTGAATTGCACGACTTCGTCGTTGATTCGAACAGAGAAGTATCGCTGCGGTCCAGCGATAAAGTCAAGCAGGGCTCTTTTCATTCGCTTCTTATCACTGGAGTAAAGGTCAAACGGGCAATACTCGGTGTGCGGTTTCGAAGGCTGGTAGAGTCTTTGGTAGATCTTTGTCAAGCAGAAAAAGCATTTGCCTTGAACGAACGAGCAAGGTTGCTGAAGGAAGGAGGGAATGTAACATGATTTAGGTCGGAGCTCAATGCTGATTACGGGGGCGCAGCTCTGCGGGACACAAGGATTGTAGGCGCCTTCACTGGCGTTTATATCAGGCACTTGCAACACGCTTTTGCAAAAGTTTGCCATTACCATCCCATAAGAAGCTGTTTCGTCCAGCTTGTGATCACAGTGTGACTTTGGTCTAGTCACACTCCGCAACTGAAGAGAAAGCTCTTCCAGGAACTGTCGGGTTACCCTGACTTTTCTAGCCCTGAAATGCAGCGAGTATTTGTCCAAAATTCCATACACCACATTCTCCAAAAATTCCATCTCGTTGCATGATGTAACAGGGATCTCACTTCCGCTATTGCAAGCCTTGGGCAGCCGAAGCAGATACGGGGAATTGGCGTTGGCAAACACAATGTTGTTGTTGCCTTCCGCTCGGTACTCCCATTCCGATGCGATCAAGCGCATCTCTACAACATCAGGTCAACCAAAAATATATTCTATTGCAATTCGCACCTTTCTGCCGAAAAAAAACAAAAAAATCGAATGCGCTTATTCGCTTATCAATACGGCCATGGCACCTTGCTGTACAACGTTTAAATACAAACAGGGTTAGCATTTCCAGCCAGCTTACTTCGAGACGAAAGCTTTAGATCAGATTTGTTGCAACGGAAACGTTTGCATTTCAACTTTCAAAACGTCAGTGCTTTCTGTAAGGAAAAGAACCAGAAAATTCCACGCAGAAGTTACATTTTTTGTGGAATAGGACAAGAATTTGCCAAGTGCAATCTGAAACGTGTTAAATATATCCCAAACCAGTGGTTCTCAAAGTGGGTGGAATCGCCCACTTTGAGAAATTGGTTTTGAGCGGCAAGGGGAAAACAAAACAAAGGGGGCGATAGGGGGCAAAGCAACAAAAAGGAGGAAAAAACGCTCAACTACTAGCATTAATCAATCATTGAGCTAACTTCAATAGCCCTGTAGTATGATTTACTAGTTTCTTGCAAATTTTAATTTACAATGGTAATCGTTGGCGGTTGTTGCTAAAGCACTTTCCGTTAAATTTTTACTCTAGGTCGCCTATGTCCCCGGCTACAGCGTGCGTTATTTTCACAAGAACTCTGATCGTGTTATTAGCGCGTAATACAATTGCTTGGTTCCGCTATTTTACAGCTGCGCTCAGCTATTAATACTTTCTTTAAAAATACTACCCCTGTGTTTGCGGTATGAGACTTGGGGGCGACAACGATGTGTCGAGAAGGAAAAGGGGGCGATGGAACAAAAAAGTTTGAGAAACACTGTCCCAAACTAAATCTCAATCGAACGTTTAGTCATGAAACAAGTAAAGCATGGTTTAAAACCGCTTCGACGTTAGACTGATCACAAACAAGAATTGCTGAATAGACATTTGCACTAAAAAGCGATGAAATCACTCCCGAAATATTGATGAGCCTGAGACCCATTGATGCATATTCTATAAGAATATGAAGAGCCCTAACGATCCATAGTTAATTTCCACTTGTTTTTACTTGAAAGTGTTCGCAGCAGTCTCCATAAACTGCTCAAGGAGATATCAGTGCAATGAAAACCGAATGTATTTTTTTGGTAAAATCTTGCCGACTAATTTTCTAGTTTTAGAATCGCGGCGACAGTTTTTTTTTCATTCGCAGCTTGGCTGCGCGTACCACTGGCGAAGAAGCGAGTACGCCTAATCATTTTCACCCCTGCGACGAACAACCCCGCCTGTGCCAAATAGCATGGATCAAATCGTAAAAAAATCATGCAGAATAGTTCCAAGGTTTCACTCCACTCTTTTCATTTAAAAGAAGAGAAGACGCTTCCTACAACATGGAACACACGTTATCCCGGCATAACCATAAAAACAATAAATGCTTATCAAAGTTGACACTTTAACAGTACGCTGTGGTTTTTAACAGCACGCTGTGGTTTAAGGCCGTGACGATAAATAAGTTTCATTTGTTTGCTCCAATGCTGACTGCAACTTCCAATTGTAATAATGAATATGACTTTTTTGTTATTGCTACATTAAAAATTTGCTCTGGGGCAGGGGTTTTCAACCTGGGGGTACATGTACCCCCTAGGGGAACACTTGCCTATCTGAAGGCGAACATTCAAGGTTAGCAATAGAAGGGAAAAATATATTTATACATTACTTATTTCCAAATATTTAAACATATATCAGTGTATGCTCTTTAAAAAAATCATCATATGCTTATTGCTAAATTTATCTACAATTAATCATTATAAAATATTTGGGAAAAAGTCGAACCATGCCATGGAAAGAAATTTTAGAGGTACATGCTCATCTGTGGAAATGCTGAAGGGTCAGATGTTCAGAGAAAGGTTGGGGGCCCCTGGTCTACGACTATTAGTGCTAACCAACTACGGCAGGACTCTGCCAAGCGCGAAATGCGGGACTTTGCTGCATGGTTCGTGGATGTGATCTTCCACAAGCACATGCACTTGTGTCTTAGCAATTTCACGGAGAGCTTTCAGTGCGCTTCCTGACTTTCCAGCAATACCCAAAAGCACGAGAGACTGTGGCAACAATACCACCAACAAGCATTAGCAACAGACCCTAATCGCCAACCTGTATGACAAGCAACTGCTTTCAAAGCTTTCTCAACTCTACGCTGCTTGCGCTTGTGTAACGGTTTCTCAGAAAGTAAATGTATTCCATTACATTTGCACGCTACAGTTGTATGCATGCCCACATTTTATTGGAGTAATTAAACAATTATGAACGAAAGGGAAAAGTCAGTTTCAGAGAATTGGTGTAAGTTAATTGTTAAATATGCTTTTTCGTGCAAATATAGAGAATTTCGCACTATCCAGAACAAATCGCAAATTTGTAAGTTTAGCCGGTGCTCAACTGGCAAACTCCTAACTTTGGAGCAAGTATCTCACTAATATAAAAATAATTATACTTATAAAGCCTGATCACTAGGGCAAGTTTGGTAAAAAAGTGAAAAAGTTGCATTTATTTTCAACGAAAGTTGCATTTATGCCCAGGAAGTTGCATTTATGCGCACATTTGACTGCGAAAGACTTGACACAACCTATTTTCGTTTGCATGGACTTGGCCAAAAGCCAAGATTTTCCGCTCTTCC
>JGI24022J15233_10008373_pt1 | contig 11538 bp, 8 predicted proteins | sample Ectturendosymbi2_FD_15233 | JGI IMG/M metagenome (IMG submission 15233)
CCTGCTGTAGACTACAGACCACATTAAAAGAGCTACAGTAGAGTGCTCTAGCTAGTCTAGACTGCAGATCACAGTAGGCCTACACTAGCTAGCCTTAGTACAGGTTCGCAGTAAACAACATCCTTAATCAATATGTATACTGAAAGAGCCCTATCTTGCCACACCAGTGGCCGATTCATGCTGACAAACTTGGCGTGTCCAATTAGCAGATTAAGAGTGGGAATGGGATTAGTATTACACTACGGTACAGAGATTATACCATAGGCAGACCAGACGCGGAGACATGGCAGTGGCACAGAAGGCTGAAAAGATGCTTCTGAAGAGAATAAAAAATATATGATTGTGCAATGTGCAACTTTTTCCAAAAGTCTGAATCATCGAAATATCGAGAAAAGCGTTTCGGATATCTGGATCCGTATCCGGTTCCTGTTCGAAGGCAGTTTTTGGATATCCGTATCCGGTTGCAAACTCACTATCCTGCCGGATATCCAACCGGCAAACCGGATAGTGATCATCTCTGATGCACCAATCAGATCAGAACACAGACCGCCATTCTGCCACGCTGACCGTCCCTCACCCACAACAGCCTGAACTAATGACTGACTAGTTTATCCAAGAGAATAGAGCGCATATATTAATCTAACAATTAGCCGTTCAGAGAAAATATAAATTTAATAAAATTAATTATCCGACTCCTGTAAAAACTGACATTGTCACTCCTGCTCCGGGTACGGTTTTCATTCAAAAATCCGACTTCGGATCCTGCTCCGGTCAATATTCGTAGACTCCTTCCGGAGTCCACTCCGGCACTCCAGCTCCGTGATCACCTCTGCTCTCAGCCAGCCGCAATTGAAACACTGGTGTGTATGGCAAGTGCACCTTCACTTTTTTGAGCTGCATTGCGAAGAAACTTGTTGATGTTTGGTGACCCATAGAGTGACAGTGGTTCCACCAGCACTTATCCCTGGCTGGCGGCTGCCTGCCACTTGCCTTTGTTCCAGTGACTAGCTAATGCTTTCTGAATGTTTGTGCTTTCGTTTCTGTAACTGTAAGTTTTGTTGTTTGGCTTATTTTGATATGCAATTTGCATTTTTGGTCCATTTGGATCTAGCAAACCTGCATTCCAGTTGTTTAGCCCCATTAACAACTCCACTTGATTTGTAGAATCGTACTGAACAGTGAATGCAGATGCTATAGCATTCATTGTAACAGGTTACTAAATCTACTCAGTGAGGGGCAACAATCTGTGAGTAGCAGGTCATTTTGTATTTTCAAAAAATCTAAGCCATCATTTTTGTGGGCCATGTATTGCCAGTCTCTACTCTAACAAAAACTCTTTCATGTCATTTTGTTAGAGCTAGTAGTGAAGAAATTTGATTTGACTAAGTAAATGCATTTAGTAAAGGTTTTACCTAGGTGCAATATTGCACATTTTGAAATAAAATCTAGATGGTATCTTATTGAAAAGTGATTATTTTTTAGAAAGCAGGTATTTCTAGCCTTTCAAAAAGTTAGCTTCAGAAGTTAGCAGCTTCAAAAAGTTAGCAACTTAGCTTTAGTGAATGATTAACAATGAATGTGTTGTTGTGGATGTACATGATGTGAATACATAGGTGTTGTATTGTGTCGCATTTAAACTATTCTTTAACCCAGAAATTTAGTGTGACACATGCACAAAATGCAAGCTTTTTGTTTTTCAATAAGTTGTTTACTTGCTTGTTTCAAGCTTTCATATTCTCAGCTAATCCCAGGAATGTACTGCGGTGAAGAAAGCTGTTATGATGTCTTGGGTGTGGACAGTTCATCAAGCCGTTCTGACATTTCCAAGGCATATAGGAAGTTGGCTCGAGAATATCATCCGGATTATTTAAAAAGCCATGGAGCAAGTAAGGAAGAACTTGAAAAAGGAGTCAAACGGTTTCACATTATTGCAACTGCATATGAAACATTGAAGGATCCTCAAGTGAAGGAAGAATATGATTATTATCTTCAACATCCAGAAGAATACTATTATAATTATTATCGATATTATAAGCGGCAAATCCCAAATGTGGATGTGAGAATAGTTTTGTTTGGTACAATATCTGCTATTTCAATTTTTCAATACATTAGCTGGATGACATCATATAATACAGCTATCACGTATATGGCACAAAATTCAAAGTATCGAAATGCAGCTAAAGAAGAAGCAAGAGCAAGAGGTTTATGGCTTGACAAAAGGTAAAGCATAAGTTCTGAAGTTGAGTCAACTGGTAACAGATTTAATAACAATCTTGATTCTTGAATGTACATTTTGAGGTACTGAATATCTAGTACATTAACACTTTCGATTAGTCATCGAGTGATGGCCTTTTATGGGGCTGATATCGATACCGATATATCAGCCATTCATGGACCGATGGCCGATACCGATATTTCCAAAATTTTTAAATCATGTTTTCTGCTTCATTATCAAAAATATAATGTATTCCATGCTTTACTTTTTTCAAAAACTTGAAAAATCAGGATGAATGAATAAAATTTTTTCAAAATGAATAAAAATTTTTAGCAATTTCAGTATTTTGCTATGATTTTTAATTAATCTGGTTAATGATGATGCTTTATTTTCGGCTGCAGTGGCAGACGCATGCTCCATGGTTCATCTTGTCTAATTGTTCATGAAAATGCACCTGCTAGCGTTGCTGCCAGATAAGTGTCTTGACATGGTTTGTTGTGCTTTCTTGCGCAAGTTGTCTGCATGCGTGAGGAATATAACAACGTTACCCATATATCAGTAAAACTCAAATATATCGGTTTATCTCTAATTTTGACCTGGTGTCATATAACTGAATTTTTTGTGGAAGATCTTATATATGCTTTTTGAGATAATTATAGTCTGAGCTGCTGCTGAGATGCCATCAATTCTTAATGTGTAAAAAAGCCCTTGATGTGACATACTGTATAATCTGGACAAAAAATAATGTGTTTGTTGAATCTTTGTGGCTTGAAGTTAGTCTAACAGTTTGAAAATTTGTTCTTGAAACTCTTAGTTCGCTGATTACTAGAAACAAGTATTGTTGCAACTTACTTGTGTGATTATGTTTACATTATTTTTAGTGAACAAAGAAAGCAACTGCGATATAAAACAAAAGAAGACATCAAGCAAGAGGAAGAAGACTTGATCAGGAAAATTATAATGGAGAAAATGGATATTCGTGGTGGTTACCAAAAACCTGAATACACAGATGTTTTGTGGATGCAAATTATTTTGCTGCCATATTATTTATTTCGGTATGTCTTGAAAAATGTATTTGTTGAACTTAATCTGATACATCCTAATGCTGTTGGCTTGTGTTACATGTAGATATTTCTGGTTTTGCCTCCGTTGGTTTATTGAATACAAACTTTGGAAAAAAGACTACAAAGATGAAGATAAAGTTTACCTTATTTGCAAAAATTTGCATATAAAACAAGGACAGTGGGATCTACAAACTGACAGAAATAAGTATGAATTTATGAGACGTGAGCTATGGATTAAAGAAAATGCGAAGGTATGTTTGAGCATATCATACATTAAGAGATATTAGCACCAAATACTGTTTTGTGCACTTCTAGCCTCACTTTCACTCAGTTAATTAGCAATATGAATTTTGTCTTCAGGTTCATATTTTGTCTTCATGAAATAAGGATAGTTTTGTGTGAATTATTGTGGCTCACATTCACAATGTCTACTCTTTCAATTCAGTGGTTGTGAGATGAACCCAAGACCACTAATAGACTTGCTTATAATGTTCCTTGAACAAGAACATTAGTTACCACCCACATAGTATCAAGTGCGTACTTTTGTATTCTTAAAGTGAGAAAAAAACAATGATTGTGGATCCAGCTTTGAAGTTGCTATTTCTATGCGGTATAATGCATAGGAAGCTAACATTTTCAAGGCTTATTTAAAAGAGATCACATTGATTCTATCAAAGTAAGGTTACCCTGTAACAGTATTAATGGTTTGTATTGTTCTGGCCAGGCTTCTGTGGACATAAGTTAGTACACAATGTGTAGGCCAGGAAGCAAAATACCAGAATTGAAAAAAATTATTAAATTCTGTTTTTTTGGTAAGTTGACAATCTTGTATCCTAACGTCATGATTTTATCGACGGAGAATCATGCATAGTCTGAATGAATTAAATTTTTAACTAAAAACCATGCTTATCATATGGGAATAAGTTTACATGTCATTCCACAATCAAGTGATAGATGATTTTTGGGTATTGGACCACTGGCAAAAATTGGTTCCATTCTGCTTACAGAATGGCTTACATTTGTTCCAGCATATGGTTGGAAGTAATTTTGAAGCAGCATAGACTAAAAGTGAGTCTGGATGTTACCTGTGAAGAAACCATCCTACTTATATCCTTGGGTTCAATGCACAAGGTAGTTCTTTCTGACTTTTGTCCAACCACAGTAACTGTCCCAGCAAATAAGCATCAAATGACTGAAGAACAGGAATGCGACGGAAGCTAACAGTCATCAAATGTTAGCTTTGCTTTTTTTGAAGTGCTTTGTTCTGGAGGGTTTTGAGAAACCCGTGTTGGGGTGCTTGCGAATTGTATATCGAGTTGAAAGTATCCCCAAATGCTACAAATAACCTGGTCAGCCTGGTTATAAAGCAGTGGTCTTGTGTCCATGCAAAGTGGCCTGACATTTTAAGTTGCCAAGTCGATGTCAGGTTGTTGAGAGGTTCTCACCACTTTAAGTTGACTGACAGGTGCTACAAATGCAGTAAAACAAACTTTATTTAAAAGATGCTTCACTAAGGCAGTTGTTCGGCAGTACCGCGATACCAAAACTCCCTACTGTATGAAACGAGATCAGAGCACTCCAAAGACATGAGTGCGCACACGAAAACATGGCGAGAAAATAATAAGATTGAAAAACTTTCGATGCACGAAACGCATTGTCTGGAGAAATATCCGTTGAATGATGAGGCTGGTTTTTGTTGAAAGAGCTATTACAAAATCGTAAAATTTCGCGCATTTGTTCATTTCATACGAAATCGCCAACATGCGTATGCGTCAACTATAAGTATAAATAAATGCAAAAACAAAAAATTGTGTTTGTTTCCCACAAAGTCAAAGGTGAATATTGGTAAATTACTCTAAAATTGATGTATAGTTTGATGAAAATGCCATCCTCATTTGTTTGAACTTACTGGAAAGCGTGTGCTTTCTTTAAACTTAACGAAAACATTGTTTTTCTGATTAATTTTTCGGTTTAGTTTTTGAAAACCAATATTGTAGTTGATTTTTTTCTGATACTTCATTTCGCAAAGTAGAGCAAGTACATACAAAAAGCTTTTGCCACCTACTTTTGGTTATCAAAACTTAAAATTATTCGTTGATTTGCTCTATGCCCCAAGTTTGTGGCGCCCGGTGCCCGTCTACACCCCTGCACGGTAGGCCACGCTGTTTGCTTTCGTAATGAATGCTGCAGTGGCGGAAAGCCATTGGCAGCGCCGCACATGAAGTTTTCCTTTGCACCAATCCGTTAAAGACTAAGCCCAATTGCTCGGAAGCAAGCTCTGCAAAATATTCGTAAAATTTTCATCACTGCGCGTGCTTTACTACTACTTACAACGAGAAGAAAACTTCAGTTTTTTTTAAATAAAGGTTTTGCTGGTAAAAAGCGTTGGAAAATACAAGCGACAAGAACTTTTGCATACTTCAACTTCTATGTTATGAACAGTTTTTGTGGTCAGTGACGCAGACCTTTGATCTCCGATATCTCAGTGGAATTCTATCAGCTGAAAGGTTGCGGTCGATCCACCACCGCTTGTGGTTTGCCGTAGCGCTCCTCGGTCAAGAGCGTTCGCCTCACTCTCCCAAGTTAGCAGCAAATTCAGCCGCCAATTACCATCGCCCAAATAATGAAAAATTGTAATATTTGGGGTTTCCCATCAAAAATTNNTGAAAGTGGCTATACAGTTTTATATATGAGCGGTCGAAACTAAGCTGTAACACCACTTCGCTCAGAGTGGTGCATTTTTAACGTCAACGTTAGTTCAAGAAGAGCTTGCACGCTGCTCGCCAAATACCAACTTATCGTTTAGCTTATTTACGCCATCGCTGTCAGGATTGCTATACTATGTTTCAACTTACACTAATATCGGTAGAAGTTTTTGTTTCACGTGAACGTCAAGTTTTACTGCAGCACTTGCAACCTTCTTTACTCACTATTTTCGACGGGTGTAAAGGATCGCCATTTCTAACAAACGCATTGAATGTGAACTAGCCCAACTTATTCCATTAACCATTAAAATCGCTGTATAACATCATAGATATTTCAGAAACATGCGCGCTACGTTTATCTAGAAGCCCATAGACCCGCGGGGCAATGTTGGTAAAAAGAATTCAGACTGAATATGTTCGCGAATAAAATGTCCTTGCACTATTTTATTTATGATTTGTCATCTTCATTCTGGTAAAAGTAGCACCACCAGCTTCACATGAAAAGGTGAGCTTAAACTAAAAAGCTTCGCAAGTCTGGTACCTGACTGCTGCAAAACCGATAACTGCTTATATATGTAAATTTTATTTTTAAAATTTGTTCCGTATAACAGTTTTGTGCGTAAACAAAATTTATTTTGTTTTGATTCAACTGGTCAATTTTCCTGATTAAAGTGACCTTATTGCCAAGTGAACTTGTAGCTTAGTTTTGATTTATAGGCTGTCTTCTTTCGAAGGCAGTGCCACATAATTTAAGATTGTCGTTTTCGAACTACACAACACACCCATGTTTTCGTTTGCTGCCAACTCAATGAAATGGAATGTACTGTATGATCACATGCTTGTTTCGGCAATTTCGTTAGGGACACAGCATAAATATTATAAAGGAAACGCGTTTTTTGCAAAGTGTCAAATGGTTGCGAGTTTAGATATAGTCCAAACGACGATAATTTCACCAGATTGCTCGACGAGTGCTTATAAAAAGTTAAAAGGAAGTACAGTACTGTTTACAACAGCGTATTGTTTCACTGTGAGATTGCAATACAACTGTTAAAGCCGGAACAAACTCACATGGTTCATTGCTTGGCAATACTGTAATTGCTATAGAAAGGTTCTTGTTTAGTCGCCGCTCAAATTGCAAAGGGGCTACTTTAACAGAATTACTTTACGATAAACACAGCAGAAATGGGAAAAAAACAAGTTTTGTAAACTATTTAGCTTCTTTTTGTGTTGAACCTAAATTCAATATCCAACTACGTGGTGTTGCGATATAAACTTCTCGTACAGACAGATAATATTTTTGCACATCTGTGCCTACAGATGTGGATTTTCTGATTGTTGAATCGTGCTCTCTCCGAATTTACGGTTCTTTATTTTTTTGTTTCCGATAATGAAATGAGATTCTCGAGGCCATCTTTACGCAAGCTGACGCACATGTAGGGGATAAAAGCACCTCATCTTTGGCACATTGTTAGCTGTGAGATCCACCTTGCGTATCATATGGAATGGGTTAGTGTCCAACTGAGACTGAATTCGCAGCTAGATTTTGCTTTCTAGTAACAACTCCTACAAATATGCTTTCTAGTATAATTATGCTCTCTTGTAAAACTTGCTACTGTAGTTGAAGACAACTGAGAACACTTTTTCACAGTATATTGAAGAACTCGAAACAAGCTTTGCCAGCAATCAAAGTCACAGGACACCACCGTGGCAGTTGTCCTGGAACCCGTGGCATCACAACGCTTGGCAGTTTGTCCTAGCCCTATTTCTAATGAAACTGATATTTGAAAGTTCTTACGATGTAGCATGCAATTTTCAAAGTTTATCTAGTTACGTAACACGAAAAGTAACACACCGTAAAATTATAAACAAAAATGATAAGAGAGTCGAATCTCGTGGTTTACTTTCGGTAAAAATATATTTGCAAAGACGAGACTTTTCCCGTACTTGTAAGGCGGTCATTCGGTGCGCAACACTTTATTCAAATATTACGGGTGATCGCATCAGTGGATGCAATCTGAGTTCAGCTTGTGTAAAGATTTGTGCTGAAATTATTTGGCAGTCTGCGAAACTCGCTGATTGTAGTCCTGAAGTTGTCAACCAAGTTAATCTTATTTTACATCACTCACCCCCATTCTTATGATATCGACTGTTCGCATCATTTTTGCCTAATCCTGAAAAAAGCGAAATCTTTCCAGATTAATTATGTAAACAGGCCATGTGATGTATATGCAGACAATGGGGTCATCAGAGCGACCATTTTTGCAAAATTTGAGGCAGTTCTTAATTTTTTAACAAAACAAATTTTTTTCGGCTTGCTTCATTTACACATTTTTGTGCTTGTGTAAGTCTTTTTTATTTGACAAAAAGGTGTGAACTGGAAGTGTAGTTCCTGTGATGGGTGCTTGGCTGTGGTGTGACGTTGGCTAAACTAGTTCTGAAAGCAAAACCTGTAAGACTCACAAGCACAACGGTATGTAAATGAAACAACTCATGAACTTTAAATTAAAAAGTAATAAAAATCTAACTCTAGCAAAAGCGTCCGCTTGATGAACCCATTTGCGTGTGATCGTCATAGTCGTGATCTATTTACGTCATTGTTTCGTACAAATTTTGCTTGTTTTCTGGAGACGCAAGGTTGGTATCGCAAGAATGCCGGGAAGGCAAACTTTAAAATAGCCTTGCATGTGGGAAATTGTGGAAATTCCTGAAACAATGTAGCAACGGAGTAAATGTACAAATGACAGTGCAAAAGATGCGCAACTTCGATGTAGTAATTTTCATTGCTGTCGGCTTGTAGAACTAACAATTAACATAACCGCCACCCTTTGTTGATCAAGTTTGTGATTTTTTGTCTAGGTATATTTGGAAGAAAAAGCAGAGGAAGCTAAAGCTAAAATGGCGGAAGACCCAAAAATGAAGAGATACAGAAGATGGATGAACAAAGGTGGTCCCGGAAGAATTACGTTTGAGGAAGACTGACACAGGATACCTTACGTTACATGTGTGTGCAATAGGTTCATGGAAAGCAGTGGTTGTGTAGATTGGGCCTGTAGTACTGCGTAACAACTCTGGATGCTGAATTCTTCGTCTACTAGGGAATGAGTCTTCGCCAAACCTAACTGATATTACAATTACAAAAAGTTTCTTGCTGCTGTTGACTTCAAAAAGTTCCTGCTGTCTTGAATCACCTGAAGCAACGCTTCGAAAATCGTCCGCTTCTGGTGTGTGTATGTGTTAGATACAGGGTGGTGAAATATAACACCGTGGTGTAAAGGAACGTTCCAAAATCCGCAGTGCACTTTTTGAAATATTAACACGGTTCAAGCGCGGGTCGTGAAGAACATATCCGGTCCGTTCGGGTTTATATGGTGAGCGTCACAACAGAATGGCTGTTGCTTGTCATGCACCTTGCGCTGAGTAGAATATCGATGGTGCTTAAAAGCTCCCTACGTCGATGCACTTGGAGCAAAAGTGTTAATCATGTTTGTGGAAGGCTTGTATGTGTACTTCGCGGTAAGCGAGAAGTGGAGAAGATGTTGCGAGTTTCTAAGCTTTTTGCGCAATTTACCTCGCTACTCTTTGATCACTGCCACTGCGACCAGCGCGATCACTGATTGTTGAGATCAACAGGCTGATGCGGTGTTTACAAAAGTCTTTCAGCACCGTTTTTTATAGGCTACTTTTGCGATGACTTACGGTTCGTGTAATTAAACCTGGCCTATTGTATTTCCCTGTTTACGCTTTTCTGAAACTCAAAGTAATCCGAGCAGCTGAACATGCAAGTACAAACGTTGTGAAGCTCTCTCGAGCTCAGTTGTGAATGAAATATTTCAATAAATCAGTGATCAACAACAAGGTTTTTGCGCGTGGCAAAGTGAGTTTTCGTCAGGTTTCGCTTTGTGGTTATTACTACTGTGTCCCGTCAAACCACTTCCCCCATGTCTACCCATGCAGCATGAACTGCAACACTATCGGTTTTCTTTGGATGTAAAGCAGCACACTTAACTCAGGTTTACAATGAATGTAAGAACACCGTTTCGTCCTTATGTTTACAGTGAATATTCTCTCATGATTTCACCACTTCGTTAAGGTAATTGGTTTTAGGCTGACAGCAAATGGAGTCAGTTACTTTTTGCGCTAAATGTCAGCGCTGAACAAATGCTAAACTTAGGCCAATTCTGTCTGGCTTTTGGTGCAGTGATGCTTCGTGGACGGTGTGCGTGACACAGACTGCCGCACTTCGATTTTTAGCACGAAATGTCACCCGCTTGAACATCACTCCCACATCAATAGGCTTGCTACATTTTGTAGGTTCCTCACAATGCGGAAAATACCGATTCCCGAGGGATGATGTACACCAGGCCTGCACACCTCAAGAAGCTCGAAGGGCCGTATTATCAACATTAATTTGCCGTGGGCCGCAAAAGACTGCTTCACCTCGATGTGTTGATTTCGTTGTAGTATGGAAGAAGTTCTGGAACGACAATTACTTTTTCGAGATAGAGCTTTTGCAACATTTTCTACGATTGTGTAAGCTGTCGCGGCCCGCAGGTCGTATGTTGTGCACTGTGCAGGCCTGATGCACACCTATCATTGTGTATTAGTTATTATCACAATTTCGAAGATCAATTCGTCGAACTTTTGCTGAAGCAAACTCAAACTTTGTCATCAGAAGATACTTCCTAGAAGACAACGCAGCCAATCATGATTTCCCGAAGGTCTTAAGTATACTTTTTTTAATTAAGTTCTCTCATGCAATAGATGTAGCGACAGTTACCCACTTTACACTGCACTGTTATCGGATTGACGCGTGAGCGATTCGTCCCCCTTGGTTTACCTTCGTGAACGCACTTGCGAACTCGATATTGGGGCAGTCCCGTCGCAGCGGGGGGCTTTGGTGGGCTTATCCTCTCTACACAAAGCTGCAAGCCCCCCAAATTGAAATATGAAATTGCATAAACAGAGTTTTTGCGTTCAATTCCCTTGCACAAACGTTTAAGCCCCCCCTGAAAAACGTAAATCCCCCTATTGAAGACTTTCTGGCGACGGTTCTGTATTGGGGCGTTTTTACACTGCAAGGACTCAAAGATTTGCTTCGTTAACTTGGCCTATGGTATTGCGAAAGCTGGGGAATAGGTGAAAGCTGATTCCACTGTAAAGGTGCTTTTTGTAGGTGTTGTTGGAATCGCCGAGATTTGATTTTATTTGGTGTAGTCCGAAAAATAACGAGCAGAGAAAATCGTGGAGAACTGCTAGGCGATGAGGTCATGAAAACCGGGTTTCATCGTAATTGCACTCTTCAAGTGACTTTTAATAGAATTTGAACAGCTTCCACAGGTCAGGAAACGGGAGTTCGATCATTAGCCAGTCTGTTCTCTGTAGTGCAATACAACAGAGTGTCAAATATGAGGAGTCACAACACTTGGTAAGTAGTGGCCTATGTACAGCAGGTGGGCTACTGCAATTCACCAAATTGCAACTGTAACCTATTCCACAAACTTTTATGCCACATTTTATGCTACTCCATGTGTTCCATTATGAACTGAGGAAATCA
>JGI24022J15233_10008376_pt1 | contig 11535 bp, 6 predicted proteins | sample Ectturendosymbi2_FD_15233 | JGI IMG/M metagenome (IMG submission 15233)
TGTGTAGTCGGTGGGCCATGGGCCCTCTGTTTGTTTATTAATTGGGCTACATGCTTTTAAAGGTTTAGAACCCCTGTTTCAGAGCGTCAATATCATCATTTTCGGCTTTGTGCAAGTTGATCATTTACCCTTTCTGTTTTTTTCCCTGTAACAGTGGGAGATGGGGCGTCACAAGTGGATTAGCCTAGGCTAGGGCCTCGCATCAGCTAAATCTGGCCCAGATAATACACCAGTATATTTGACTTGGTCAGAAAATTATACACGTACACCATTTAGAAAAATATTCGATGAAGCAGGTTGTTTACACTTTTGGGGACAAAAAAGATACCCCAATTATTTTTTTGCAGTCGAAAGCGATTTTGTGTTTAGCAGCATAATCATCACAAATATTCATAAGGCATTGAAGACTGAAGTCCACTAATGCTGGGGCCAAACACACCTATCTTCAGCAAACATTAGATGATTCACAATCATATTTCCCACTGTACAGCTCAATCTGGCTGAGCCCAGATGGATTAAGTACTTTGCCTCTCTCTTAGTGTTGACTGTGTTTATCAATTAACACCTAGGCCTGCTTTGTAATCAGTCCCGTCGCCACGGGGTCAGTTTTTTTTCCCCAAACCAAGCTGCAAGCCCCCCAAATTGAACGATGAAACAATATAAGTGGAGTTTTTAGGTTTCATTAAACTCTCAGATTGTCAAGCCTCCCTGCGCAAAAGTAAAGCACCCCTATTGAAGACTTTCTGGCGATGGTTCACTTTGTAATGCGCTGTTACTAAAAACTTTTGTGCTCTTGTGTTATTCGATTACCCATGTGATATGGAGCGTGAGTTTGCGGCAAATACATAAATATAATATTCATTCAAAATTAGTAAATACCCCGTTTTGCGTATGCCACAGTGACAACAGCGAGCGGCAACTTTTCTACTCACCACTTGGCAGCTGTTGCTGGCGTTACGTTCAAACTTGTTGCCTGTTGGGTTGCACTGAGGAGCAACAATATATACACGGCCCAGTTTCCTTTTTTGTTTAATTGACGTGACAAAATGACGTCATCTCACGTGACTGCAGTCATGCTTTGTGCAAAACACAATCCTGGAAAATTGTGATTACAACTCAACTTAAAACCCAGCATTTTTACAAAAAAGAAAAACGGGAAAAGTTTTGTTTCTCAAATTTTAATTTTACAATTAAATCAAGAAAGATGCCTTACTGAAGCTGATCACAAAAATACTTTCAAATAAAATATGATGTATGTGAGTGAAATACGTCACAGCTGCTTCAGTCGTTATGAATATAATTGCTGAACACATAAAAACAGTCGCCTCGCGGACCTGACGGCTGGCAGTCGTGCTCGGCAGCTCGACTGTCGGGAGAACAAATTATCGTGTTATGCAACAGTATTTTATGGTTTTGAAGTAACTTTGCAATCCAGTCAAAACGTACGTCATTGTAGATCTGCTGAAAGCAAAGGGAGTGCTCATAACACACCCAACAAGCTTAACTCATCGAACAATCACAGTCTACTCAGAGACTTCAGAGTTTAAGAATGTCATCGTCGCCTGAAGCAACAGCCCTCCATCTTGTTCAGGCCCGCACGCGACGGGCTCAAATCTGTTTTAGTGTTATCGGTGTCTGCATGGCAGAATAGATAACTTTTAAATTTGCAAAAACTACCAGCGTGGAAAACTGAACTTATGCTTTTGTGTAAATGTTCGCAGGTTTATGCTGAAGTTTTAATGAATAATACTCGGTAAAAATAGAACATTACAATGAGCACAGTAGGTAAAAGGTTCCTTTTTTTTGGCATCCAATCCAACCATTCTTCACAATTTTACCCTGTTTGGTGTGAACGAACCATTATTTCAAGAACAGCTACAAAAAGTGATTGATTCTGGCTGGTCTGTTTCATGAAATTTCTAAATCTACATCTTTTTATGGTTTTAAGGCTATACATACAGTATATGCTAAACAATATTTTTGCCTTCAGAGTATTATATGCTCTACTGTAGAAACTAAGGCATTAAAATTGTATACGTGCTCAAGTGTAGGTTTATCACTATGAGTAATCCAGACTAAAAGTCTGATTTTTGAAAGACAGCTAACTTTTTTATTACTTTTGTTCACTACGTTACATGTGTCAGTGAAACAAATGTACTAGATGAAATTCCACTTGAATAATAATCCATTGTATTCAATTTAAGTATTGCAGACCATTTTCAATGCTCATCCAAAACCATTCAGTCCTTAATGTATTCACAGGCCAGTTTTTCAATCAGAAGCAAGTGTTGTTAAGCTGGCATAACAATTCAAAATCCAAGGCTAGTGATAACAAATAATCAAATCATATATAGAGAACATTTTTAGAGATTACATGCATGAAACAACCTATAACCCATATTATCAGTATGCTCTTGTGATTTGTCTTGACTTTACATGCTGCCATAAACACTTTTTGCTAACACAAAAAACAAACAATTTTTGAGTACTGTGCAATCAGTAGTTTTGAAAGTTTGTTTCAAAGATTATGACTTTAGTGTAATAATGATAAATATTATTTCACAAAAAATTATTATCTACCATGTTGATGTACTAAATTACATCAAAATTATTTGTTCTATGACAACTACTGAAACAGGACATTTTGGTCTGGCTGATTTGGTTTGGTTGTTTCAGTCTGGCCATTTTGGTCTGAGCCATTTTGGTCATAGCACTTTTTGGTCTTGGTCATTTCAGTCAGACTATGAAATCTTCCACCTATAATCAAAAAAACTACAAACATGATCTAAGATCCAACAGTTAATCAGCATCGTCATGATTTTCATTATCATCGGCAAGCAAATTAAATCATTATTGACATTTTGTAATTAAATATATAATACTTCAAACCAGCTAGCGTGACAATTCACCTGTCACACTTTTTTGTCAATTCGCTGCAACACATTGAAGGGAGTTAGTATAACATCAGTTGGTGTGACATTTCACCTGCCTGTGTAATCATTTAAATAAACAAATGTAGTCAGTTGCGTATGTACAGAAATGTCCTCAGACTAAAATGTCTCGTGACTGAAACGACCCAGATCAAAATGGCCAGATCTAATCAGCCGGACCAAATCGACCAGACCGAAAAATTATAAACCTGACAATTACATGAAATGTTTTCAATGAGGTATGCATCATAGCATCAAAAATCCCTACATGTATTAAATATGCCATAAAATCCACGTAAGCTTTTTGTGCAAGTTTTTAAATATTTATATTTTTTCAATTTTCATTATTAGATACCATTAATACAGGGCTCCCACACAGTATTGAAAGTATTGAAAAAATATTAAATTTCAAAATTGATTTTCAAGACCTTGAAAAAGTATTGAATTTGGCCAAAAAGGTACATTATTACTTAGGTATTGAAAAAGCATGGAAATTCTAAGCTGAAAAGAAATCTGAAGTATCTGAGCAGAATTTTATTGAATGCAAAGGCCTTCATTGTTTATGCAGTGTTATGCAATGTGTAAAATTGAGTTTCATGATTAAGAACTTTGAAAAATGAAGAGAAGTAATGGTATTGAAATTTTTTAATTTGGTATTGAAAAAGTATGGAAAATGATTGTTAAAAATTTCTAAATGTGTGGGAATCCTGATTTATAGTTTTAACTAATTGCTATTTTTTAGATTTTATTGTGGCAGGTGCTAAAAAAACTAGCCAGTCTCTTAGAATATAACGTAACATAAATATTGGTTATAAAAAAGCAGATGTTGAATTGACATGTCATGGGATTATCTCGTTCATGTTTGCCATGGCCCCGTTTCATTTGCTATTTTCAATTTTGGAGTATAATGCTTATATGTTCAGCTGTATATATATTCAAAACTGATCATTTTTTAATGTACTTTTTTTATTCCAGCTGAAAATCCAGCCACACTGGGCATTTATTTCTGGCTGTTTNTTTTGACAGATGTTGAAATTATTCTTACTTGATTACTGAAAAAGTTTTTCTCAGATTACATTTGGAATTGTACCATTATTGTTGCATAATCTAACTAGGACAGCATGGCAGTTGTTGATTGCTATTGTGTACACATGANCATTTGTATGTGTCATCCACATGATAAAGCATCCAGGTGTGAAGGCTATCCAGGAAAAAATGTAACAAAACATGTTGCATGCAAAATAACAACTTTGTTGGTAATGGTTGGTTAGAATACTGTAGATGTAGAATTCCAGCATTGGGAATTCTTAAAAGTGAACAAATTAGAGATGAAAAATGGTGACTATATAGTCTGGTATGCTGGATAGAGAAGAGCAGGGTTTTCTTTAAGGAAAATGTTAGATACCAGGTATGGATCTGTAGGGACCTAATTTCTCTGATTCTAAGCACCCGATTTTCTCTGATTTTAGGGGCCCGATGATGATTTTCTCTGATTCTAGGTACCCAATTTGAAATTCTAGTGACGCAAATCAGGTCCCTAAAACGCCTTAAAAAAAAACCTGGAGAAGAGGCAACTTTTTTTTGTCAGCACCTCTGTTTTTTAGAAAATTTTTGTTCAAGCATGAACTGTTGTACACGTCCTGCTGTGAAGGGCAAAAACTTTTCTTGAAAGGTCATTAACCTGCATTAATTTCCCCTCTACCTTGGCGCCTGTCAGGGTTGACAAGGGATGGAAAGAGGCCTGATAGATTAACTTGAGCCTGTGGTACAAAGGTCTAAGCCTAGTATAGGACACGACAGTTGTGGACACCTTTGCTCGTAGCCACTGCATAGTCAGTGCCCTGAAAGCAGGCATTGCAGCAATGTAGGCCAAGGTTGCAAAATTCCAAAAATATGTGTGGCTACCCCAGAGAGCAACAGTGGTATCCCTGGCTGTGGTTAAAGGGAACACTGCCAGCATTATTGGCCTATGTGCAAGTTTGATAAGATTTCAGCTAACCCCAGTGTTGCTGTCTGTCACTTGCTTTTGTTTAATTAAAAGCCATTGTCTTGCGAATGTTTGCGCTTTTTGTAAGTTTTGTTGACCCCTCGTGTAGTGTTGTTTCAGTCCCCTTTTTAGCTATGTACTGCATAACCTACGATGAAACCACAGCGTTGTGACATTTCACGTTGCTTGAAACTCCTGAGGCTAGAATTGCAAGAATTTGGCAATTTTTCCAACATGACAACAACATGGATGTGTTGGTCCTATGATATGATGTAAAATTTCTCAAAAAAAATTGTGTGTGCTTACAACAGATCCTATAGGTGACTTAATTGTTTACAAAAAGAAACGTTAACATAAACAAACTATTGAAACCTCAAAAGAGAAAAACTTACGTACATATCTAAAAATACCTTGCACAAAATGCCTTTTGCTACTGAATATCAAATTTCTACCAATTAAATCTTTTGGTACTGAAGCTTTGTATTTTTCATTACATGTACATTTGTGTTCGGTACATTTGTTTCAGTGCATGTAATCACAAGTATAAAGCAAGGTGTTACAACAATTTTGGTTTTGGCTAAAGTTCTTTTTTGGTTCTGACTAGAAGTGAAAGTCTTTGTTACATCCATTATCATGTTGATGACAGACCTTTTTTAAAGTGAACATGTTCAATAAGACTAGTTGTTAGTACAGGCCCGTGGCAATAGATTACCCATTTCTAATAGTTTTGTTCCTCAAATAAGCAGTTTCACATCTATATGGTATATAGACCAGCAAGGTCAAATTGTTTTCCACAATGCTGAAAGCAAATTGGCCTTTACAGTTTTTTAAAGTGAAGTGTTTGGGTAGCTGGATATGGCTACACAAGATCAAGTGCTAAGTAGCCAACGACCACCATGTGATTCAGTGCATGGTTAGGGTTAATCACCACAAACAGAAAGCACATTCAGACTTCCCTTGTATACTCGTAAAGTGAACACGTACTAATAGGACAATTTTTGTTGGTGATCTTTACACTGTCCTAGGGTTTTCTGTTTTGATGTTATAGTGTTAGGGTTATATTTTAGGTCTTAAGTTTGGGGTTCGGTATACATACNTTATTCAGTATTCTTTGATCAAATGAACTATACTAGTATTGCTCCTAATTATCTCTTTTTNTTTATTTGAGTTTAATATTTACTGTTTAAATGAATAGTTTACATTGCTACATTAGAGCACCAAAACAGTAAATCCCAAGTCTTAACCACAAGTAATGTTTAACTATGCGCTGAGTCATGTGACAACAAATCATGATCAGAGACATAACTGCTCATATCAGCTTGCATAGCCATAGCCAGCTACCTGGCCACTGCCTTTTTGAAAATGGCCCAGGAAAACAAAAGCAATGGTTCTCTTTGGCTGAAAAACCTGAAAACCAACTTGAATGACTTTTTCACTAGCCTTGTATCGAGAATAAAGCAGGCTTATTGCTCAAAGCATAAATGTTATGATTAAAAACTGAGCAAATGCCTTTAGAGTAGCTAGTTACCAAATAAAAGTGAAAGGGTAAAAACAAATGTTTGTGATTTAGAGTGTAACAATAGTGCACAAAGATTTTGTGGGGCTGTAAATGTTGTCTATAAATCAATAAGCTTGCTCATCACTGCTACGGATTTCACAACTTTTGATGCTGCTTGCATATGATGAACTAGTAGTTTGTTTGAAAACTATTTTGTTTTGAACTGGTTCACCTTGAGCATGGTTTATTGTAAATAGAACCTGTTGTTTATCAACTTGGTAATATACTGTGCTTCTTTTAGGTTGCATACTCTGTTCTAATCTGACTGGTTCTTTTTGATATGTTGTAGATACATTTCTTGAGGGGCTGCATTGTTCATTTGGGTTAGTTCATATATTTAAACACATAAGGTGTGGTATGTCAACTTCTGATAAATGCATACCATATTTATTTGATCTTTCCTCTTTTCAGCATCATGAGCACACATGCTCGATCTGTCACAGGAGGATTTGTGATGAACAGAAGGCAGTTGCAGTGTTGTGAGCATCATTTACTCCCAGGGTTGCCGATTAAACGTGAAACATGCTATACATGAAAGTATCTCAAAAGCTTAGCAAACTTGTGTTCAAGTGTGGCTTACACTAATTTTTTAACACCATTTCGAGCAGCTTACAAAAAAGGGTGGCTAACAATTTAATAAATATAGTATAGCATGTGTAGGCCATTTTTACCAGACATTTATAAGCCATTGTTATTGGCTTTATGAGCCAAAATTAGCCTGTGAGCAATTATTTTTCTACCATTTGTATATACAAAAGCTGTAAAGGTCTAAAAGCTTGACATTTGTATCTGATGTGTTTTTTATCAAGGTTGTTTAGTATTTCTACTTAACAAATGTCTACATTATTTAGTGTTGTGTGGAAAGTGTATGTTATGTGTATGCTCTCTTGAATAAAGAAAACTGCATAAAGTTAATACTGCTCTGTTTGGAAATGCAATTTACATTTTAACTTGATGTTAAACTAACTTGCTGCATATAGGTATGCAGTGGCTAAACACATGCATAAACAAACAGTGGTGTAGCTAATGCAAAGTTCTTTGGAGGGGTAAAATGCTTGATTTTAGGCGAGTAACAGTATTTTGTTTGGGATTCTGGCTCTCAAAGCACAAAATGACTAGATCTGCTAAAAGTTTAGGGGGCCATGCCTGGCTATGCCTATGTATACAATCATGCAAACACATGCATAGTGATAGATAATCAATGTTTGGCAGGGATCACACTGTTTCTCAATTTTGGATGAAGCCTACCTGTTGTCACTGCTTTGAAACTGCCTTGAGCTATTGCTACAGTTTACAGCAGAGGTGGGAAAATTGCGGCCAGTGGGTCAAATGTAGCCCACATGAACATTCAATATAGCCACATCAGAATTTTCATTACCCAAGATAGATCACAGTGTCATGTCAAAAAAACACCATAATAAGCAGACACTTAGACAGTAACTCAAACTAAGTCTCTTGTTCTTTCTCATATTTTTCTCTCTTTATTTTCCTTAGGAAAACAAGGGTAAATTTTACGACCCATCAGCGATATTCCACAATATGTGTGGTCCTTGAGAGTAAATAGGTTCCCTACTCCTAATCCACACACTCACAGAATGTTGATTGAGACTGTACCTTAATGAATTAGCTGGTAATTGAAGACTGAGTCATAATAATTTGTTGACAGCAAACATGCCTTTCTGTTGCATTTTCAATGCTCATGAAAACCTTCGTTTGCCAATAAATTTTTACTTGTTAATTTTAATTTCTCATAAAAGTAGCCAAACCACTCATTGGCTCTATGGTATATTCCAGGGTTTACATTTTTATAATTTTGTGATGTCGTGTGAGTGGCATTAATGCAGAAAGAAGTCATTTCTGAATTTTTGGCTATATACAAGTTTTTGAAATCCAGTATTTTGTAGTAATTTTGTCCTTGGAAATGCTGTATTATTTTACTCAGTTGGTGAAACAAGCTGCTAGCTTACAGTTTGTCTTTTTGCATACACATTTCAGCATCTCATAGAAAAATTTGAAGTTATTTGCAAGTTTTCATTAGAAAAACCTTTGTTCAATGCCAGTTGCTGAGAAAGAAATTTGATCATGTTTGTAAAAACTGAGTTAAATCTTTACTGTAAGATTAAGACTGAAAAGCTTGTTTTGCATGTGATCAGTGAGATTTTGTTTGCCACTGATGTATCTCTTTTCACTTGTGCAAAATGTGTTGTAGTGTTTGCTGATGAAATGCAAAGTAGCATAAGATCTGTTGGGACCATGAACAAAATCTTCTGTTTGTGGTGTATACATTGATACAAGAAATGACCCTAACAACATATGAAATCAAAGATCGACTTTTACAAGTAATTAAAGAAGACGGAACTGTAAGTACTGATGACATTTCAATGTCTACATGTATATCTCACCAGAGACTCTCTATTTTCAGTGCAGCTGTTTCCGTTTGAGCATATCTCATTCACAGTTGGGAGTCGTGATATTTCAGATACTCAGTGCAAAAACGTTGGATGAATTGTTTTGGAAGCATTTTAGTGTGTGAAAGTCACTAACATCGTTTTGCCAAAGTTGATGTCAATGTTTGTACGTTTACAGTGGTTGCATCATAGATCCTTGTGAAGAAAGCAAGTAGATTAATTTTTAAGAATCCTATGAATTAAATGCAGTTTGGCAACACATTTTGCACTTCTACAATCACTGTACATATCATTCCTACAGAGTAACAATTTTTCATTTGCTTTGAATTTTGGAATGTCCATGGTTGTTTTGTTCTTGCTTGTTCTCTGTGTTCATCATATAGGAAGCTTAGTGCATTGTTAAGTGTCACTCCTACATTTTTGTTCACCCAAATTTGACCCAATGTTTTGTATTCAAAGTTACCATTGCACCAAGACATGTGAAAACCCCCCTGCAAAAAACCTTGTTAAGAATCTGATGTCTGTTGCTATAAATTTTGTGCATTGTTCTGGCAAGGCTATGACCCACTAGGCTGACCAAAACATTAGTAAGATTTCATATTTGGAATATGTTTTTCAAATTATGATATATACTACTCACCTGCTAACAAACAATAGTTTTCTTCCTGTTATTTTTTCTGCCAAAATCAGTAATTTGCTAGGTTGACTTCAATTTAATGGGTAAAATTCCACATGGAATTAGTTACATGGAGATGTTTTGACTTTTTAAGCTGTCTTGTTTTCCTCCAAAAATCAAATCTGGTAGGGTGGTTGTTTTACTAATTGCGTAGGTTTCCCCCTCAGCTGTTGGTTCACTTCATCAGCAATTTACAGGCAACCACCTATCCTAAGGAAAAAGAAATCTGAAGACATATTACATCAGTGTTTAGGAGAAATAATTAACCTTTACTGTGTTACTATCATCTGAGATACAGTGATTATTATTTGTATGTAACAGTTGGGTCATTTGGGACATATATTACTGGGATAGGATTCAAAGAAAACAAAGTATTGTTGAAGTTTTAAGAAAACCATTTTTAACTAAATTGATGTTTTTAGGTTTTCTATTGATGCTGCCCTTGCCCAAAGCTCTAAGGACAGCATTTTTTTTCTTTGCCTAAAAAAATTTCTGGCTGTGTGTTTTTGGTATAAACTGCATCAATATGGCACTGGTTCAAAGTTTTTGGAAAAAAATGTTTTACTACCCGGTTTTTGAAACATTACAAATTTGTTACAATGGTCCACAAAGGTGTTAATTTTAGGACATCTTGTGCTTCCAATCAGCCTTGGAAGCCAAGTTTGAACGTTGGGGGGTTCAAAATGCATTTTAAGGTGAAAGAGTTCGTTTTATTGCATAAAATTTTTTTTCAGCAAAACAATTTGGGGACACACAAAAAATTTGGGGGATATTGCCTCTGAACACCTCCCCCAGGACTACGGACCAGCCTGAAATAAAGGCAATGATAAAGGGGACCCTTCCCTGCAATGCCCCTCAAGGTTGCAGACCTGCTTTAAATAAAAACATAGTTTTATACATCAAATGTTATGTAAAACAGTGCTGTACTGAACCCAGCAAACCTAAAGCAATTAGATTGTACACTCACCTTAATCATTTGTTGTTTCAGGTCATAACTTTTGAGCTTGAACCCCCACAGGTCATCCAAAGTATCAAAAGACTTGTGTTTTCCAAAACAAAATTGAGAGAAGTGCTACCATCTAGCGGTTTGGGCCTAGGGCCAGATGAAGTGGGCCAAAAAGGCCAAAACTACTCTACTTATGATGTCACTCACAAAAATTCCAGAAACCAAAACCAAAAAAGTTTTTTTTCAATGTGGATTCGAAGAATTGCCAAGTCTTTTGAGGGTTTGAATAGCTTTCTAGCGCAATCGGCGGAGGAGCTGTGGACTTGCAAAAACACGTGGAAACTGCTGTGCTAGGCTGCAAACCCTGGCAGCTAAGGTGTTAACGACCACATGCGCAGATTTGTTACGTTTGGACCTAGGCTAATAACTTCTATCAGAAAATAAGTCCATGAAGCTTATTATGAATATTCAAACACTGAACTGAGTAGTGCTGCGATCGGAAATCCCGAGCGGCATATGCGCAAAGCTTCGCACTGTGGCAGCAAGCAACAATAGAGTTCACATGCCATGATCACTCTGTTATTGCTTGTTCACGCCACATATATGTATGGTGTTATTCTTCACGCACATCCCGTTCGTGGTGAATCACACAATCAACGCAACACCACCGGAGAGGTTGCAACAGTAGCAACTCAAAAAAATTTACGGAACCGCAAATCGCTTCCTAACGCCCCAACAACACCCTCCCCAAAACACTCAACATTGAGTACTCGTAAACCCCGGGCAAGAGGGACTCTAGCGTGTCTTGAAATCCACACTTGACGAATTTTTCAAAATTTCCAATTGCAAGGTTCGAGTCCGAAACGCAACAAATCTGTTGATATGGACGGTAGCACGAAAACCCGTTTCATTAACCATAGAAACAAACAAATGTGAAACGTTACAGATCTGTGCATTTGGGTGTTAGAGAGTTAATATCCTGGAAAATCTTCCTTGTTGCAGGTGCAACCACAAGTCATAAACATTGATA
>JGI24022J15233_10008386_pt1 | contig 11533 bp, 7 predicted proteins | sample Ectturendosymbi2_FD_15233 | JGI IMG/M metagenome (IMG submission 15233)
CACAAAATCTGATGGATTGTTCGACTCCCAGGATATGACGTCATCATCCAAATGTAAACAAAATATGCATAAACATCCTCTCATTGTGTGAACATCAACAAAAAAACGAGATCTCAAGCTGAAAAAAATATTTTGGAGTCTAAACTACAAGTCTTCACGAGCATTTTGAGGTCTTGAACAGCTCTCTAGCCTATTCTAACGGCGAGTTATGGCCACATACAAAGGGGGTGTTATTCAACCCCTGGTTTCCTTTTGTAGGGGTAGGAATTTTGACCATTTCTTGGTTTTTGTGGTATAATTTTTGATCCAGATATGCTGGAAAGTCAATCAAGGGCTCTAAAGACTGGTAGGATAGCCTAGTTTCTAAAAAAACTTGAGCGAAACAATTGGCTCATTGGATTGGTGTACAGGGCCGCGTAAACTAAGCCTAAACTAGCCCAATAAAATGTAAATGACACCCCTGAACTGACACTACTGCAGTATAGAAGACTTTATTCAAAGTTTAAACGGTCTTAGAACAGAACTACATGCAACGAGCAAAAACGTTGGCGACCAAGCCGACTCATGCCTCACACAACTGCCGAATAACAAACGCCACGCTTCCAATTAAAAGAGTGGCGATGAACGCCAAGCCAAGAGTCGCGCATTGAGCAAGGCACGTGATTAATTATTACTACATTTGTCCTTTCAAGCTCTTGTGTTTTAGTTTGTGTTTGGGTTTACGAAGCTACCTCAACACTGGTAAATGCGTGTTTCCGTTTTTTCATCGCCTGTTCGCATTCTTGGTTCCACCATGGTACCGATATTTTTGTACACCGTTTGGTTTGCAGAATGAACTCTTTGTATGCTTCACGGACACATGTTTCGAAGAGTTGATATGAGTGTTCTAGGTTTGGAGAAAAGGAGAGTAAAGTTTTCACACATGTCAGCAAATTTTGGCCGGTTGGCTTTGGCGAAATTCCATTTGGAAAGGAATTGGGTGTCTGTAAGTTCTACTCTGTTAACTGTTGTGTGGATTATATAGTGATCGCTGCCAAAAAATATGTTTGTTACCGTGGTGGAGCAGTTTGAGGCAATTGTGTTGGAGACAGTGGTTAAATCAAGTAGGCTTCGGAAACTGTGACTGGTGAAAGAAAAGTGGTTTGGGCTTGAAGAATTTGGTAAGACGTAGTCGTGTTTGTTCAATAAGGAAACGACAACTTTTCCGTTAGTATCAGTTTGTGAACTTCCCACATGCCATGATGTGCATCAAAATCACCGCAAAGACTAAGCCTAGTCACACTGGATAGAAATTCCAAGTTTGTTAATGTTCAAAGAATTGCTGGGTGGATTATATACTGTTGAAAAAATTCCTATTTTTATGCTCATTATTTCCATACCAATGGATAGTAATGGGATTATAATTTCAGAGAAATTTATTGAATTTTTTATACATATTGCTGTACTTCACCTTTTCGCTATGGAGAAAACGTTTTTTTCTTTGGATGACGTAGTTTGAAATGGTTGATTGATATTTACTACTGAGGTAGGTTTCCTGAAGGCAGATTAAGTCTGGTAACTCATCAAGAGTGGATAGGTACTGCTTAAATTCAGGTAAGTTGTGGAAGATGAATCCACAATTCCATTGCGTTGTTTGAAGAGACATTATGTTGTGAGATATTTGAGTTGTTCTGCGTTTATGGTTATGCCCATTGTTCCGCCAGCAGCTTCCGTGATGATTTTAAAGATGTTCGCTGGTTCGTTATTGTCTTTGGCTGTGATAGTCTGTTTGATGACATCTGCTAAGAAAGCAAGAAAAAGTAGGGGTTTACCTATTATTACGCCCGAGTCATCAAGTTCGTTGTTTGTAGGGGTCTGTTAGCGACAGGACTATCGCAAGGTAAGGCTGGTAGTGGAAGAAAATCAGAAGGCTGCATTACTCGCGGTGTAGTGACTGTATTAGCAGAAATGTATTTTCCGCATGACTCGGAGTATGTAATTTTGGAAGTAGTTTTGATGCGTAGAACTTCAGTGTCACGCTTGAATCGTGGACACTGCTTGTCAATTGCAGAATGCTCGCCTTTGCAATTTGGGCACTGTTTGTAGGAGGCGGTAAAACTTCTCCAGTTGTGTTCACCGCCGCAGTTGGAGCATCTTTCTTTTCCTCTGCAGTGATTTGTAACGTGGTCATATATACTGCATTTGAAGCATCTGACTGGTTTAGGAGTGTACTGTTTCACTTTGAACAACATATACAGTATCCTATTTTAACCTCAGCTGGTAATTCTGTTTTGGAAAAAATGGATTAATAATGTAGTGGAGTCCTGCAATCTTTGAGTGTCTTGTGATCGGTATTTGAAACGCTTCGTGAAACTGACGTTCTGCGTTTTTAAACATTCTTCGAGTTCTTCGGTTGTGAGGTCAAGTGGCACGCTATATAACACACCTTTCGAACCTTGTGGTGACATCAATGTTGTCGATATGGAAACTGAGTTCTTGCCGTCTGACCACGAAGTCAAAGAGAGCAGCGTTCTGATCTGTTGGGAAGTTTTACATTTGATCAAGATATCGCCGTTGCTTAATGGAATGCACGATACGTAGTCACCAATAGACTGTTTTAAGCAGTTATCAATAAAAATGGGCCTGAAGGACCTAAGTGTTCTCCTGAGCACTTCGTATGAAAACCGGCTGCAACTCCGTCGCAATGCTGTCAATTTCTAAGTTAGCCGAGGTATCGCTCGTCCCTTAAGCTTTTCTTTCCTATGAACTTTTTCATGAAAAGCTCTATCTCTACAATAGTCGGATCATAGGTGTAGCAGCAGGCAAATATTTGGGAGTGCGAAAGATTTTTGCCCGAATTTCCCCAAACCTTGCCCGAAAAATTTTCGGAAAACCGAGAAGATTTCGGGCAAATCTTTGTGCGAAAATTTCCTCCCACACAGATCATGAACACCTTCTTTTGGGATGACCTCCAAAAAAAGGTCTCTATATGATTCTACACAGGTTGGGCGCCAAATTTTCAAAATCAAACAACGTTTGGCGCCATTTTTGCCACTGTATTCGGGGCCCGCATTTTCAAGTAATTTGCGAATATTTTCAGAGATTTTGCCCAGATTTTTAATGATATTTTCCGTATTTTCCACAAATCAATACGTTTGGGGGTGCACTTGCACCCCTGCACCCCCGCCTCCTACACCACTGGAAGCAAGACTTTAGAATCCTACCAGCGCAGCGAAACTGAGAGAACAGGTTTCACTGTCTGTGCAACTGCAATTAATAATGCTGTACAAGCACACTGTTGCGGCTATTCACAATAGACTCAAATGCACACCTCAGTACTCCCATTGCAAACAAAACAGCGTAACTAATTAATTAACGTGCCAAAAATGTGTGGATTCCACAACTCATGTTCTTTGCTTGCGTTCTGTCGAAAAGCTCGTCGTTTCGACACCTCGCCCAATTTGGGCTAAATACGCTTAAGGACCCGAAAACACCACTAACGTGTATTAGAAAGGCGTAAAATTTATAGCAAGGGGTTGATATTAGAATTTATGCGTCCAAGGCAAACGCTCGGATAGGGGCCCCTAAACATCGCCACTATGAAATGTAGATTCGGGAAGAGGTCCAGTCCCGGTTCTTAGTTGTCAGGCACAACAACAGTTACTATCATTTTGCCCGCGGTGTTTTGCACTAATATCCACCCCTCTTCAATAGCGCCATTTGTATGAAGAGAAGAAACATGAACAAAACCTAGAATCGTCGCCGCCGCAAAAATCTTCCAATGGACGCAAGGGTGTGACAAACCGTCACGCCCGGAGAGAGTACGCGTCAAATGCTGTTAAGTACGCTTATGATTCAAAATTGCACTGAATGTAGTTAAACCTTTTGACCCTGCAAAAGGTACGCACTTAAATGGAGCGAAGATGTTGAACACAGCAACACGGTTCGTTGTAGCAACAGGGTGTTTTGTAGGAACTTGCAGCGCCATGCAATTCGCAACACGGTGCGTTGTACCGCCATGCGATTGGCCAGACGATATCAATTCTGTTCATCGTCGCTGTGCGCCTTGGACAGAGTCTACATAAAAGTTGTTCAAATATAAAAAAAAAGCAATGCACATCTGGTTACCCTTTTAGGAACCGCAGAAGCCGATAAATCGGCATGTCGTTTTTTTGCAGTAACTCGCGAACCACTGAAGCTACATCGACAAGTAAAACATTGCAAGAAACGTTTTCTCACGGCGCATGTTTGAAGGTGTTGACGACGTGTTTCGGACGTCATTTATGAAGTCGGGTCGGGGAAAATCCGATTTTTGGCGTATCCAGAAAAAGCAGTTGTAGTGTTCAAATATGTGTAAATAGAGATCTAAACGCGTTTGAAAATGCGTTCTGCATAAAAAAAATGTCGGCCATGACTCAACATTTGCAAAAAAATGACCAAAAATGTTCCATTTTTATGTGGGTGAAACGGAGGTCTGTCGAGTTTTGGTGGCGTTTACATCACTTTTTGCCTCCTAAAGCCAATATCTGCGCTTCAGAACACAGGAAAAATCTTAAAATTGTGGACATGTTGCTATCCACATCTTGCAACATCCTACCAAATTTCAAGCAAAATTATTAAGAGGAAAAAAGTACGGCAATTTAAAATCTGAAAGTTGAAGAAAACTTGACAAAAAGTTGAAAAGAAAATCTGGCAAAGTTTGAATTTTGTTTTGTTGTATTTTTGCATTTTTTCTAACGGTGCACTCCATTGTCCGCTATTGGCAACGGTTTGGCCCAAAACCCGCAAAAATCGCAAGTTTTCACATTTTCCATAGAATTCGTTTTTCACCCCAAATTTTTTTCGCCGAAGACAATGGTCAGTGATTTTCGTGTTATCGCTGGTTGGCTGCAATCCTTGCAAGTATTTTTGTTTTATATGTTGTTGGTGATGGCGTTTTATAACTGCAATGTTCTTGTAGCGCCACGACTGAGTTTGTACATTGTCTGGTTACGTTTTGACTCGCTTTGTTATTTTGTGTTCCCTGCAGCTCTTCCGTTCACCGTGACCCTGGTAAGAAAGCTACAGTGCCAATTTACAAGGTCTTGGTAAGAGCGGTAAGACCCGCCGGAGAGTTTCACTCCTGACCTACCAGCACCGAAGCGGAAGCACTTACCACTGGGCCAAGGGCTGGTTCCTTAAAAGGAGTTCAATCTGAAAAAAATGCTTCAAGAAACTAAAACATCAGTGTGTTTTCAATTATTACGATCACACAACTGCGTTTGTAATATGCTATTTGTTCTTAACTTTGAAAACATTGTAAAAGTGTTGGCTATTTTTTTGTTACAAGTCACATGCAAGGAGCAACAGTGGCATCAACGAGAGTTCATGGGAAAAAAGAGACTTACTGCATGGACACCGCCAGAGAGAAATGATCGCTCTGAGTCATATGGCATGTTGTTTCAAGCTTAAAATGGATCTTTGCGCAATGATCATAACAAGAATTGAAGTTCAAGTGAATGCAATTATTTGGGAAAGACGTAATTCCAGTTTATAGTTGTCGCAGTTTATGTTCCGATTTATTCATTATGGTTTTGAGTTTGCTTTCTCTTCTTCTGCTTTAGCCTTTGAACTTTTCCTGCGTAAGCATTGCTTGCCGATTCAAAGACTGACGATGCCTAGTTTTGCGTGAAATCGATTTTCTATCAGAAATCTTCCGATAGAATCCTAGCTCATCTCACATGTGGAGAGCAGTTTGTTAATGTCTTATCTTTTGAAGCGAACCCATGGCCGAGCAAGGAACCCACTTGGCCACGCTACAAGCAAGCGAACAAGGGAATCTGCACACTACTCCTGACAATCACGAAAGGAGTACAAAAGCGTTTTGAACGATACTGAACTTTAACTGGCAATAAATTCAAAACATTATGTGTTTCATTTTTTGTACAAATATTTTATTAAAGAAACGTAAAATCATCATAAAATTTTTGTCACGATGAAATATTATCGGCACCTGCTGCAATTTTTCACTCTCGCAATGTGGCAACAGGCCAAGAAAAACTCATGAAAAAAAAACACCCGCATTGTTTTGATTTGGATCATGATACAACGGCGAAAAGAAAGCCTCGCCAGCATGCTGATGAAAGTGTTGCGTGTCCGACCAAGAGTTGTTCTGACCAAAGTGTTGTGGGTCTGACCAAAAATTGTTCTGTTTGATTCGTTTGGAGTTCGGTTGTGCAGCAGAGTTCATCAACCTTGGTGTTGGTCCAAACGATTCTTGACTCTCGTCGTCTGATGGTCGTTTCTTCCCACCTTTTTTCCCAACCTCTCGCAGAGCTCGAGCATAAGCGTTTCTTGCAATTTTCATTCTTGATACCTGAAAATTAAAAGATCAACATGAACAAAGTCTTATGATCTTATGATTTCAGATGAGAGAGCAACTATATTGGGAGAAACTGGCAAAAGTCTGTAAATGAAGTGAATTCAATCAGACTTCAAACCATCCAAAACAAGCTTTTTTTATTTCAAAAATGAAAACAGATAAAACGTTGATTTTTCTGCCATTGAGTGGTTTCGTTCATAAGTATTGTGGCTACAATGAGCGATTGGCTCGAATGGGTGAAATTAAAAGGAGTTCCTCAGTGAATAACAATTATATTGGGAGAATTTAAACAAGTAAAAACGGTTGAAACCCTCATTTTGTTTCATTGCTGTTAGCCACATCAGGTCACATCCTGTTCATGAAGACGTAATAGCGATGACCTACATACAATACAACGGTTTGAGTCTTTCTTTGCACAGGCATTGTTCAAAAAGATTTTTGCTTTTTATATCCGACTGAATAGTTGCAACCATTTCGTGAAAATTTTTCAAGAAATGCATCCAGAAAAATAACAACAAAGAAACATTTTCAAATTCTGAAACATGCACCAGCCTACGGAGCATCGACGTGATTATTGTTGTGATTTTTTATTGAATCATTTCGATTTTGCCGATCAGTCAAGTTGATTTTATTTGGTGAACAGTGACACTACATCGGTGATGACAGAAGATTGTGGCGCGTTAAACACGTTGAACTACAGTCACAGATTTAACATAAGATGTTGGTGTTTGTCCGCCAGCGCAGTGATGAGCATTCTGTTTACAACAACATGTGAAAGAAACAGTTTGCAAAACATCACACAGTTTCGTCAAACTAGCAAGCTTCCAGTCCTTATATACACAAGAGACAAAAGCTCATTCTTACCAATTTATTCTGATACGACGTGACTGCGATGAATCTCGTCTGCGGAAATCTGATCACATTAAACGACCCAACATCCAGGATCTCGTCCAACGGATCAACGTGAAGGCGGACTTCGTACATCCGCATCGATTCGACGAATATCTAAAAAACGCCGTTGGTTGGTAAACCATCGAGAGCATTTACTTGTCAAAGCTAACACACACATGCGCCTAAGTATTTTTGAACAGCATGAATGAGAACGTAACACTAAAAATATGGTAATTAATTTTATAAGTGGTCACATAATTTTGTGCACAAATTTTTTTTGAGACCAGGGTTGAACTTTAGGGTTCATTTACTAAGTTGCTGTTGACGACGATAACGTTTGAAAATGACGTGAAAATCACATCATCCGCTTGTTTAAAAACCTATAAGATGGTTAAAATCGTCATATGGCACACTCCACTATAGCACTCGTCATCTTACTGAGACACAGGTTTTAATTTTGAGGTGATATGTGACAGTTTTGTATCTTTTCACAAATACCAACTAATCGTACTGTAAAACAGAAATAAACCATTATCATATTCAAGAAATATACAATACTCTGTTTTGCTGTTGCATCAGAATTTTGAAACTAAAAGAGATGGGAAATGCTAAATGCGAAAATCTCAAGCCAAAGAAAGGACACATAATGACACAATACGCATATTTCCTCGGCCTGTACCTCATCAGGAGGCCTCTTCTCCTTGGAATTGGTGAGCTTCATGTTTTCAAACGACAAGAGCTTTCCATTTAGCTCAGCTCCGGTGGAAGGTATCTTGCTCTCGCTAAAGAGTGTTTGCCCATGCTTGAATATGCCTGTCTCTTTCATGAGCCACCTGTCATCCTGTAATATATGGAAATAAAGTCTTTTAACTATTTGTGCAGCTTTTCATTGATCCTTTTCCTATTGTTTCAGCATACAAAAAGTAACTCTACAAAGCCTTGCTTGTGTAATCGTTTTCATGAAAAATCAATCTGGAAAAAACATGCACTTCTGCAAAAATAGAACACAGGGACGCCGGAGCAGCAGGAGGTCACGGGGTTAGTAATGGAATTTAGAGCAAATTAAAAATACAAAAACTCGTCACCAATTACTGCATGCTTGTTTCTGTTTAGTAACAAATTTGATCTTAAAATAACAGCAGAAATGATAAAAACTGTTGAATTTTTTGCGTGCGCAAATAGCTGTTATAAATTTGTTTCCATTCGGTATTGATAAAACTATGAAATTACTTATGCAATTGGTATGAGAAAACACTTCCGCCCCCGTTGTTCCCCTTTTGAAAAGGCAGGGGGCAATACCCCGACATTGCCCCGTTTTCCGGTGTCCCTAACGAAATACATCCAATAATCAATCCACTAAATTAAACCCGGTTTTATAAATTACGGCTTTAGCATATTTGCAAAGCAACTGCAGGATTTAGTTGTAAAACACAGCTCTTAAGGCCGCAGTAGCATATTCACGAATGACAGTAAAATATGTACTTTCCACGATGGGTGTAAGCAAGGAATCGATCAGCAAATTTTTAATTGGAAATCGATTTCACGTAAAATTACGCATCCTCAGTTCTTATTCAAATAGAATCACAGTTGTTGGTACAGTCATAGAATCAGTCCTTATTCAAATATGATTCTATTTGAATAAGAACTGAGGATGCGTAATTTTACGTGAAACCGATTTTCTATTAAAAAACATCGTGCAAAGTACATACTTCAATAGAGATATGTGCAAGTTTGAATCATCTCAAAGACAAGAGCAGATGGCAGTCGACTGATTCCTCGAATGCATACAGAAACACGAGTGCGTTTAAGTGACATTAAAATAATTGTACTTTTCTTGCTAAACTGTACTTACTTTGTACGAATACCGGAATGAGTCCACATTGGCAATTTCTATGTTGACACAATAAGTTAGATCCGGAAGCAAGCCGAATATTTTCACCTTGAAGTACGGAAACAATCGTCTGGAAAAATTACAATAACAAAGTTTGTTGGGACGAAGTGATGATGATGGAATATCACAGTTTATCAGCTACAATCGATGGCGAAAAAAGTGTTTAACTGACCAACTCAAAAAAATGTCGCAGTACGATCTGAAAATCTCCAACTCAGAGAACATTATACCAAAGCGTCCAAGACCAATGCGTTTCATCACTAAACTTGATGAAAAATACTGAAATTTTAAAAATGTCGTTCGCTGCATGTCATTGAATCACGCTGGAAGGGAAGATATTGCACTGTCAAGTTTGTCTATATAATGACTGAAATGAACGGATTTGCCCTAAAACCTGTGGGGCAAAGTCTAGGTTTCAATAGCAGCAGCGTGTATACATTTGCTTCGTTTTGTATCATTATTTGTCTTTACACCTGAAAAACATTCGCACAGTTCAACATCCGCTTGTTCTACAGCAGTTCTGCTTTTTCGTTTCAAACCCCATATCAAAGATGGAAAAGTTTTGAAAGAAGGTCAAGTCTGATTTCCTAATTTGATCAAAGCTTATTCTGAAAAGCGGACGAGTCAAACGCTTTTGTGTGAATGCGAAAAGTGCTTTGCAACAAATCACTTCGAGGTTCTCAGTTGTTCAGTTGTTGATACAGTCATAAAAACTCTGGAAAAACTGCGTTGAACGAGAACTTTCATTGACAATAAAAAGTATAGTGAATGCCGTCAAGGAAAATGATAAAGTGAATGCCACGCTGAAAAAATGAAGGTCGCAGTCGTATGACTGAATATTTCTTTTCGCACTACAACATGATTTCGTAAAGTCTTATTCTCATTTCAAACTAACAATGATTACATTTTCGATATACCATCCAAGAAATGTTCCATCCATTCCAGAAATCACCACTCATCATTTTTCCACAGAAGCAAAAACAGTCGAGGGAATAGATATCAGTAACTATGTCAGTTTCAATGTGCAAGTTATAAATCATAATACGCGCTTTGACACAACCAATCAAACCTTAAACATAATCATGTTACAAAATAATATTAATATTCTTACCTTCCTCTCTTTGCCACAATGCATTCATTGGGCAGAAAACTGAACTCAGACCATTGATCCTGATTCTGTAGCTCTGCTGTAAATCCCGAGTCTGAAGTGAATCGGGAAACTTCATTCTCCTGGCTAGCCATTATGCAAGATTAATATTTTCACTCTGTTCACCTCAACCATCTCCAAGTAAATGATTCAGTGATTCCTGAGCCAAAGCCAGAAATAGTGAGGAATGTAGGCCACGATGCAGGAAGATGCCTGTGATTTGGGTTAATTGTGAAGATCTTGAAGTTGATAACGCTTTGTGAAGAAACATTTTCACACCTGACGACGGTAACAAAAAGATTGGTGTTCTCGTCAGCTCGTCGTGAGAAAAACAATTCGTCGTCTTCGTGAGTTTCCTGACTTGGCCGCTCAACTGAAGATGTTCGTGTGAGGAGGGAGTGATAAGGAAAGAAGTTGGTGAGTCTGGGTTTCATCCATTGTTGCGCAAAAATATGTCACTGCGTTCTTCTAAATACACGGCTTCAACATTTAAGCATGTTGCGCAATAACTATACTAACAGAGACTCTGACGCAACGACTGCCCAACTTCGCTAATGCAATAATTGCTGCACATGCACAGCGCAGAAATGAATGCATCTAAAACTATATTTTTTAAAAGATTCTATTTGAATAAGACCTGATGATGCCTACTTAAGCGAAATATATACTCTGTAAGATTTTTAGTGTTTGATTCTTTGCTGGGAAATGATTTTTCGATAGACAGTGTATATTTATTAAAACAATGTTCCTTGCAATCAATGCAAATAGCTAAGTCTCTTTTGTTATAAAGCATAGACAATTGTGGCTCAATACATGGTATTGCACAGAACAAGTCATGTTCCACATTAAGCCTGTTTCAACATTTCGTTTTCGGAGAAACAAGCGCTGTCTGCCTCAAAATGCCTTAAATGCATTTTGTTCAAAAAAGAACGTGGTAGGTTATGTGGAAGTTTTCATGCGGCAAATTCTAGCACATAATGACGAAAGAGGGCATATTATGACGTTTGTAACACAAAAGCTGCTGTATCTACATTTGATTAAAAGGTTCAACTTGAAAAACGTACTCAATTTCAGCAATACCTGGGCGTGACCCGTCGTAAATGTTTTTGTGGCCCACAGTCGCAGGGGCGGATCCAGCCGGTAAGGTTGGGGAGGGGCGATTTCAAGAATATTACGTATTCAAGCGTCATACTATCGCTGAATTTTTTTTCAGAATTGCATGAAATTATGGTGAATAAACTTAATTTTGTTGGTTTTAAGGGGG
>JGI24022J15233_10008388_pt1 | contig 11532 bp, 3 predicted proteins | sample Ectturendosymbi2_FD_15233 | JGI IMG/M metagenome (IMG submission 15233)
GTNCGCACCGCGGCAGCAAGCAACAATAGAGATCATGCTCGCAATCTCTCTTACTATTGCTTGCTCGCGCTACGTATATTATGGTGTGATTCTTCACGCACATCCCGTTCGTGGTGAATCACACAATCAACTCAACACCACCAGAGAGGTTGCAACAATAGAAACAGGACCCAGGGTGGTCAGATCTAATTCTTGCAAGGGGCCAAGTCCGTCCTGGAAAAGGGCCAAACGAAAATTCTGGGGTCAGGAAGTGTTGTTTGGGACCAACTTTCTGAAATTTGGCAACAAAAGGGCCAACCTGGCAACCCATGCCTCAATGGTGCGTCGCCCTGAGCCATCTAAAAAGAGTGTTGAACGAACGACCCTCGGCATAACAGTAACAGAGATTCAACTCGACCAATTTCACTCCGCTATTGCTGTCACGACTACAACGTTGTATGTGGCGCAACCATTACGCCACATCAGATGCTGGCGAATTGTACAGCGCGAAACGCGCCAACCTGGCGTACGAATCTTTTCAATTCTCATGCTTATGAGAATGAATCCACTTGGGCATGAATTGAACTTGGATTAAAGTTGCTTTGATTTGAGCAAATGTAATTCCAATTTTAATTTTAGTTCACTTTATGTTTTTCGCAAATCTGCTAATTTTAATTCTAATCTAATTTGTGACATCTGAGTTAGCTCTAATTTTAATTCTAATCTAATTTAGAAAAGCTAAAAAATTCTAGTTGTCCAAGTCTGCTACAGGGCATGGCTTCAGAACAAAGCTGAATCTTTAGTGCATTCGCAGTACGATGAAGTCCAAAATTATGTTTCCCACGTGGAAAATTCCAAACTGCAATCTAGGGAGAATTTGGGACATAAGCTGGATTCCAATTACCCGCAGGTCAACAAAGTGTTCTGACAAAACTGTAGGAACCATTGGAAGGTTCTTGATTGGTTGAGGTGCCGGATGAAGTCAGTGGATTACGATTCCACAGAGATGCCTATTCCCTAGTAGTTGAGGGGTCAACCTACCGTAGTAGTTGCAGGAGAACAGGTCAGTCTCTCAACTACGCGACCTGACGTCTTGAAGTTGCGAAGCTAATGCAAGGCGATATAACAACCTCTCACCACTTAGTCCATTAATTACTCCCCAGTAGCACTACAAGTTGATTCTTTCTTTCGATTATATTCAGATATACGAGAAAACTCCGATGCACTTGGGCATGAAGTCAGAAACATGTAACGTTAAAACGGTTCGATGTAGAATGACGACGAACAAAAGTGTGGGCGTTCCCGTGCAGAACAGGAAACAGCGGTTATGTAGGTTTGCAGGCTAACGTGTCAACTGTTCGTAAACAATTACATTGCGTTGACTCAAGAATGGCCACTTCTCCGAATCGTGAGATCTCAGCTACGTTGGTTCGGCCATGTGTCCAGAATGACCCGCAAAAGATTGGTGGTGCGAGTCGTGCTGGCTACACCCATGAGAAAGCGGCCCAGTTGTGGACCAGGTGGCGTGATTACGTCTCTAACTTGGCTTGGTCCCGTTTTGGTGTGGAGCCAGCGGAACTATCAGAGGTTATTGGTATTTCATGACCTCCTAAGCTTTAGGAGGTCAGCATTTCCCCCCATAATCCACCACAGAGTAAAAGCGGGTGTAAAGATCGATTGAAATTAGCTCTTAGAAAACCATGACAGTTAACTGCAGTAAACAGATTGACTTCACCGTTTGTGTATGTCACTACATTTGATCAGCTGTTGCTGATCTGAGGGAAAGACCTCAGCATTCATAAAAAAACTGATTTCCATGATTGGTTTTGTAATTCTATCTGAAAGCTCTTCGACGTTAACTGATGATACTGCGAGCTTGTGCAATGAAAATATTTTTGCATTGTCTTTCATTATTTGGTTTATGAATCATACACTTATTCTTCTGCGGCAAATAAGTTAATGAACTTCATCATAACGTTATTAGCGCAAAGCTTCGTAAAATGTTCCACCGATCAGTAGTTTTTGCTTTGATCACTTCAAAGTTTGAAATCTATCTTATGACCAATATTGAAATTAAATAAAAAGTTTTGTTCCCAGGAAAGAGAGCATTTAAAAAAACTCGTGTTGTCGCGCACTGCTGCGAACCTGGGCCCCGAAGGGTCACGTGGGTTTGCGCAGTGTAGCGTAACCGTCGCAAGTGATTCGTCAAGCGCAGTGTGTTCATAACAGAAATCATTCGTTGCGTTTATCACAAGTTCAGAATATTCAAATCAACGCCTCGAAGTCCATGCTGCATGGATTGGCACGCATGCTTGCATTAGTCAAGGAATAACGGTCAAGAAATCATCAAGAAATGGCAAACTTCAGTAAATTCATTATGTAATGTGGTTGTGTATCACTTCAGCCAATCTGCAAAAATTGAAAATGCGATTGCCTTGCATAAGACAGTTGAAAACTCTAGGCTTGCTGCATGCCTTTACAAGAATCAGCCAACTGGCTCTGCTTTCATGACTTTGCGGTGATCCGGAATTTTTGCACGAAGCTTTGTTCAAGTTCTTGGTTTCCACAAAGGCGGATTGGTCGAATATACCAGCGGATTATTTATCAACAGGAAATCGATTCCACGCAACTCTACGCGTCCTCGGTCCTGATAAGATTTAACTGAAGATGCGTGGCAGAGCTACATGAAACAAATTTTCTATTTAAAAATTTTGCTGATAGATTCGATTCGTCGACGTTGTGGAAACTAATTACTGTCATTGTATAAGCTATTTTCGTTACGGCGTGAAGACATTCCTATTTGTGTCCTGATTTGAATAAACTGGGAAAAGCATGTAAGATATTTCTGAGCTTATGTGAATACATCTGAATTTTATCCATATTGATTCATTGCTGCTTAATACAGTTTCTGAGTAGTGTATTATTTTTGACTCTGAAAGGTAGATCGACGATTTTCATTTTTATACGTTTGCATATTCGACGTATCAGTTCGGTTTAATTCTTTAATTTTCAAATCCAACAGAAGCTTCGCCATTTGGTAATGAATGGAAAAATTTCAAAAATAACACATTTGCGCTTCACAACACCATTACGAAGGTTTGTATGTCCGAAAAGTCTTTCTACGTCCTGCGGTCATAGCCTTGCCATAGGTCGTTTCGGTGCATGGCTTTGCTGAGCATCAAAAACTATGAACTGCGCCAGAAGTCTTTGTGCAAACTGAAAAACATTAAATTGAGCCTAAGCACATAGACAGCTTTTGATTTTCACGGCATGCGCGTATTCGTGGCAATCGTGGGCAGCTTGTGGTTGAATGAGTCTCTCAACCTGTTGTGTCTGTGGCAAGTAGTGAAACTTGGGCATGTTGTTGTGGCATCATTCACGCAGTTCCATGAGCGCTCGAGGTTGCATAACGTACTATGTCACGAGTCGTTGTGTGTACAACATAGCAGTCGAGCTATTCTGTGACATCACAATGCGTAACTCTCAGGCAGACACACGCTGCCATTTCCTTTGCGGTGTTTCCTGTGTCTGGCTGGTTACGGTTCGGTAAGCCGCCATCACGTGATTTGCATTGATAGCTTGATGAGTAGCAATGCGTCGAATCATTTGTTAGTGTGCCTGCCGTGCACAATTGTTTTAGAATATTTTATGTGACGTTGCTAGGACTGAGGCGAAATTAAACGTAATTAAATGAAACGGTTGCTCCCATACCGCTACGCACGTCTCTGCGCGTTGAGCGAGTATGTAAGGGAGGTAAACAGACAGACGGATGAAATGAGTAACTGTCGATGACAAGCGGATGTCAAACTATTTCTGACGCCAACAACAATATCTTCAATCGTTTAATTTTCCGTTAACATTTAAAGTAACGATGCCTTTCGATGACTTTTATTGGCTGTTCCCCACGAAAGCTTCGAGGGCCTGACCAGCGACAACATTCAGGAGTTACCTTTTTCGCGAGCTGTCCGTAGATAGGCAAGCCAGCGGCAGACAAGTGGGAAACCGGCAGTGAGGCGATGTGAGCGCATGATTAAGACAACCATAAATTTAATTTCTAGAGCAGTGAGTGGTTGTTGTTCGTAAGTCACGATTAAAGCCCGCCTGGCAATCGACTGAATTACCAGCCGAGAATATGCCGATGGCGTGAACCGGCCATATCAAGGTTAAGTCAAACTGTGTGGTTTGTTTTTTTGTAGTAGCCATAGTTGCATTAACAGAGGAACTACTGTACGATGCAAGTATATTTCGAGCAAAGTAAAAGGTTGCAGTCAGATGTTCCCAGGTACTTTATAACCAAGTGCAGTAGTCATCCAACACCGCTTTTATTCATCGTTTTCCAGCACATTTCTTTGTAATTGCGGAAAATTACTGTATAACCAGCAAAGACAACCTAAGTCCAGTAGATGTATTGTTTGCGTTATGAAATTATTCAGTGACTTAATTATGTCCTTTTCAACGTTTCACACAAGTAGCTGAGTTTCTCTGCCAGCGACCATCAAGCAAACCGGTGGCTTTTTGTTCAGGTCAGCTTTTTGCGCAGGGACCGCTACACTGGCAACTTTTATGCAACGACAGTTCCACGATGTCTGTTACAGATAGCTTGACATTAAAATAGTTCGTGCAAATCGCAACTTGTGAACATAGTTTTGTTTTGTATGGAAAACAATATGTCCAGCAATAAACTGGCAAATGTCTCACTGCTAAAATTATTTGTATTTGACTTGAAAATTACCGGGGATTGCTGTTATTCCTATTCTCTTCAGAGTTGATTGCTTTCTTACACTGCACTTTGTGTTGAATATTTTCACGTGAGACCGTTTTCTTTTCCATTCTGGTCCATGTCAACTGTTTTTTAAAACATGTCTTCGCTTCTGTGCTTTCATGTATTATGTTCTATGTAGCAAGGTAGTGAGATCGCGGAAGCCAGCAGCGTTGTGGGAGGCGCTCCGCTCTCATTCGCGCCCCAGACGCCACGCATTTTGCTGAGCAGGTGTTTCGCCGTGAAACGAAACGTCTGCTTTTCACTCTCCGTCACCAGTCAGTTCAAAACGGTTTCCTCGTGGTCGTCCGCCCAGCCAGCTGCATCCCGCCCTACAGGGCATGTGATCGGCTAATTTAAAGAGAGGTCATGTGTCAATACCTTGCTATGTGATAGTGTGAGATCTGGTGGTAATACATTATATTACAATACAGTAAAGTACATGTCTGAGCTGAAAATCCCCGCATGTCACCCTGTAGCTTTTCACTATGTTCGAGAAGGATTATCTGAGGCAGATGCTGTAAGACAGTATCTATTGAAATGTCATCAGTTAATTGCGTTGTTAAACTGCTAATCTTTCCCTTGATATTTTTAGTGGAAGTCAATGTCAGAAGCAGCAGTAGACTCTTGGAACCATACAGTCACACTGGTCTCCGGAATTGACAGGATTTGATGACGCTGTGTTGAAAATTACCTTACGCTTTTTTCTGTTGATTTTTGGCCCCGCGAACACAACAACAGCCTGTCTCTTAATTTCGATGGAATCTTGAATCAGATTCTCAAGTGGAATTAGTTCGCACGGATTAAAACTTTGATTTGTTGATTTGTTTTGTCGAAAGCAAAGTGGTATTTCATGCAACAGTTAGTGTGGAATGGAAGACAAAATAATGTTGACCTCTGCAAATAACCCTTGGAATTTTGTGCACAGAGGTCCTAGAGTAAAATCATTGCATCTGTGCGGGTAGAGCATTCCCAGCCCAGCTCAAGCAAATGTTAAACCATTGACGCAGCGCCCGCGCTTATTGTGAACCTTCCTCATCGGAATTTCATTGAGTACAACCGACTTTGCGTAAATAAAGGGTTTTTAGTTATGATAAGACGTAGCATGTTCCTGATCAGGGATTGACAAACCTGTTGTTTCTTCGAATCTTTCTGCAACGTTCTGTGCGTAAGTCGAGGTGTTTATCTTTGTTAGAATTAACTAAACGTGGATAAATCTTCGTAGCAAATGTGGCTCTATCCATATCGGTCAATATTCTCGATACACACGTTGCTCGCTTCTGCGGTGTTGTGAGAAATACTACAGATCGAAGTAAATATAGCCGCAGTAATCTCAGTCAGTGAAATCGTTATAGGGCCATTGCCCACCACTGCGGTTCCTACGTTCTTATTAGAGACCCTGTAGTAATGTGTCCGGGAGGATCTGTTCTAGTCGTTCAACCAACGACAAACTTGCCTTTTATCTTGTGCTTAAAATGCAGGCAGTTATCAGAAATTTGTTGTGGTTACTAAACAAATCAAAAATGTATGCGCATATACTATTATGTAGATTGTTTGCACATATTTATAGAATTTGAGTTAGAGACGTATTTGCTCAACGAAGGACCGCAGAAGTAAGTCAGTTGCATCCAATCTTCATTTTCTTATGCGTCGCATTTTCCTGTCACGATAGTCCCAGTGAACTATCTTACACTGGTGGATGGACTGGATTTTTCCGGACAAAACAAGCCACGCGGTAGTTGGGTTTTAATGATTTTCCGAACTCCCGCGTATAGCTTTGCCGTCGCTGTCTCGACTTGGTGAGGACCTAGTAGAACAGCTCTGCAGTTGGCAAAATCGTTTTGATTTTGCGCTTTACTTCGCATCAGCGGCATTTCGCAATGGGATTTATGAAGTTGCGTTGAGACAAGTAACGGCACTTTGTCTTTACCTTTCCTGCTTTCTTTCTGCCAAGCATTTTGCCATTTTTGATTTGTTTCTAAATCCAACTTCAGACGGCGGCCTGTGTTGGTCCGCTGGATCCACTGACTGTGGTGAAGAAAGGCTTCTGTTCGGCAGCCGAGCGTCTGCTGCCCGAGGCTGACTGCGGTTGGCTTGGATGAGCTGAGGTGCTCCGCACTGGTAGCTACTTGTTTCAAGGGCCCAGACAATCTGGTGTCGAGATCTGGGTGAATTGGTTTTGTTGGCGATAGGACGCATAGTTTTTGCTCCGACCAACCCGGCTTGCCTGGTTTGCGACGAATAGCTTTTGATTAGTAAACAGTCGCGTCAGCAAATTCTTTCACTTACGCATTGTGTGTGTGTTTGTTTTTGTGTGTGCTGTAAAGAAAACTGCGGACCAAGACGTTTGCGTGATTTCCACAACCTGGTTATGCGCGCTGTGTCTGAGGTGAGTGTTTACTCATATGTGCAGTTGATTTCTTGCCCAAATGATGGTTCTGATTGTTAGTAAGCGTTGAATATACTGTCGTTCCTGCAACAACTGAAATGTGGGGCCAGGTTTGAATGTATAAGCCAGCAATGTTTCTTGATGGTGAGAATGCTCAATGGTGTCAAGTTTTGTCTCCGCGCATCGTTCCAGTTCTTCCAAGGCACGTTACAGATTGAACGATGTTGGTTGCTCAAATCCAGGGGCGCGACATTTTCGTCGTCGCATCGCCTGTACGTCGCTGTTTGACGGGCGCGCCATCAGACGGAATTAGCTTTCCTGTATGATTAATCGACTACCGACCGAGCCGTAAACGTCTCGGTGTCTGACGGGCAATGACGTAGTCGAGAGATTGCGAAAGCGATTACATAGCAGAAATTTTGAGTCGCTTAAAAATGAAAATTTCCAACGTTTCAGATCGAAGGCTCTTAAGTAATGGTGTAGCTGGTAAGTAGTGGCTTATTCTGTGGTAGTAGCACAGAGTTGGCAGAAGAGCATGGGTGTTAATATGTTCAAAGTGAAGAAGCTGCGTGTCACCGGTGAGTAGAAAGCCAGTGGTTTGTTCTTCTTTCTTTGGGTGCTATGAAGATTGATGCAGAACTTTGATCGAGTTGCTTTTTTAGTTGCAGTTTTCATTAGTTGAAGTGGCGTTTCTTTCTGCAAGACTTAATCTGTTGTAATACCGCGCCACCAGTCATCCAGGTTTTGATAACATTTTCACCAATTATTTAGGAGTCTTCAATGACCGTCACTTTTGCCAGTGAAACTTCTTGGTGTTCCAGTTGTTTTTATGAGTTGTGCTGCCTGTGAAATGCTCGTTCTGCTGAATCAGATGATTGATAAAAAACACCAAAGCTTGCAGAAGCTGATCAATACTTATGAATCTCAAGTTCACGTATTTATAAATCTCTATACTGTGTGGTGTTAGCGGAATAACACTGCGGTAAGTCTAAGAGTTCTACGTGTGGCGACATGCGTCCTGTTTACAATCAGTTTTCTGTTGCGTGAAAAATGTGAAAAAAGAACAAGTTACCGCTTTTTCATTTCGTTTCTGAGTTAGGCGAGGCCAGGTGTCATCGTAGGTAGCACACTTCCTTATTGGCATTGTGGACTGAAAAAGAACTTCTTTTTGTGCCCAAGTTGTCATAAGGTGTTATACAATTTTTATTTTTTATTTATTAATTTTTTTGTCTAGAGCACTGTACAGTACATTCACTTGTGCACGGAAAACGTGGTTCAGAACAGTATGTTTTGTGAAGACTTCCATGTGGTTTTGTTTTTACGAAACATCGTTGCGCAATAGTTACTCTTTAGCCCGTTTATTATGAATGTAGGTTAGCTTTTTTGTAAAATTTGCACAGATTAATGTTTCTTTACTGCTGTATACTAGCTCTGCAGCAACAGACATTTTGTTAAATCGATCTTATAGAGGTTTTTTTTTCGATTGCTTTTGCAATGACGATATTTTCAATTGAGGGATAACCTGTAGATATTTGGCGAAATTCTCGCTTGCACCTCTTGCAAACGGTGAAGTTGGTAACACTTTTTTTATCTACTCTATTTTAATTTCAGTGTTTTGTGCGAAGAACATTTGCAAGAGGGATTTTTTTCGTAAGTATTATTCATCTGCAAGTTTTAGCGTGTATCTGGTAATTCCAATGAGTTCCACACTATGCTGTTTCAGGACTCCCTGACCCCTTCGCAAAGATACTTGTCGATGGATCCGGCCAGTGTCACGCAACTGCAACATGCAAAGCTACCCTCGATCCCAAATGGAATCAACATTATGATCTGTAAGATACCCTCTTGTCGAACGTTTGCTGATGTAGCGATTTCTGTAGAAGAAAAAACATTGCAACCAACGGTTGGTTACTGTCTTGCAAAAATCCCTTCGTTGTGTTTTAATCTTGGAAAGGGCGCGACGGGTGCTTTTTCAACTTTGGTCAAAGTGTGTTCATTCGAAATTTAAGATCTCATGAAACTGTTTCTTGCCTCGGCATCTTCAGTGGTTGTTTATCATTCGACCCCTTATTATTGGTTTCCTCCAATGTCTTTTGTTGAACAGAGGGTGGGAGTGGCCCCGCCAAGCGTTAGAAGCAGGTTATTGTAAAAAAACGACCCAATAAAATACACTCGCGTTTTTTTTAAAAGCCTGCTTAAAAAAAACAACAAGAAAACCCACCATAAAAAACACTCTTTAATTTTTGTTTGAAAAATCTACTAAGAAATAAAAAATAAAAGGAGCAGCACACTTGTACAGTTAACTATAATTTTTTCTTTAATCGAACAAAACGAACAGCAATCAAATTTAAAGGACTTGAAAAAAGGAGAAGAATAAATCGAACAGTTTGAGTAAATTCTAATGGTTATCTTCTTCAGCTCTGCACAATCGGTATATTTTAACCAATTTTTCTGATTTCTCTGCATTGAAACTTTTCCTGATTTTGGACCAAACCAAATCATATGCTGAAAAAATACACTCTGTAGATGCTGAACTAGCAGGGCATGCACATAAACTTGACATGAAACTGCAGAGTTTGTGTGGAAATAGTTTTTCTCTGTTTGCTGCGCGCATGCTTGCCAAACCTTACCACTTTGGAGTGAATAATCTAACAACGCTTTGCGAAAACAAAGATGGGGCACATTTCTTTACCCTCAAATTAACAAGTTATTATTGCGTAATTCTGAAAATGGTGATATTGCATGATGCAATAAAAACAATTCAGAATGGGGTTTTTCCGTTATCCTTAAAAAAAGAACGAAATCTTGTTTCTTTAAAAAAACGGGTTTTTCTCAACCCTGGTTGCCAGGAACGAAAGCCCAGTTCGCTTAACCGGTTCGTAAAACTTACGGATGTGCGTCACTCATAATTGCCAATATACTGATTCTTTCAGATATGTTGGAAAATCGGACAGTATAACGATATCCGTTTGGAACCAACGCAAAGTCCATAAGAAGAATGGCGCGGGTTTTCTGGGATGCATTCGCATCATGGCAAATGCTATCAATAGATTGAAAGACACTGGATACCAAAGGCTGGACCTTTGTAAACAGTCGAACGAAGACCAAGAACCTGTGAGAGGTGATGCACCGAGCATTGTTCGCTGCAGCTGATCGTTTTTCTGCACTGCCTTGAAGTAAAAGGAGATAAATAGCGGATGAGCAGTGCGTTTTGATGTTTCCTGCCCTGCCTTCCAGTTCAAAGCAAATTATTGTCTAAGATTTAACCTATCGTTTTTAAATGGCGATTTCGTACATGAGGTTTCAATGAGCGATTTTGCTTTTGCTATACACTGATGCCTCTCGACACTTCGGCATGATGGCGTGCGGGAAATTCAGTTCCTTTTTCTCAAAACAGGGAATTAACCATACTTGAGGAAGTTCACGCCAAAGCTTTACTTCAATGTTGCGACAAAGGCGGTTACAAATACGGACAGCAGCTGTACATATCTGGCTCTGCGACCAAAGGTGGTTACAGAAATAAACACGACAGCGAAGATGGTTCTAAAACCAAGGCTTGCGATAATGCTGACTGTAAATTCTTGGCCACATTGCTTAATACTTGGGATAGCATTTTATAGATTGGTTGTTTTCCTGAATGAATCATTTGTTGCACAAAGAAGTCGATGCATGGGGAATCCCCGATTATAAGACAAACTTCGGCGTAGGTTTTTGAGAAAAGGATAAAAGAGATTGAATTCAAAATACTTGTTTCCGTTAGGTTCTATCGCAATAGATATCTCTGAAAGTTCAACTGCTATGAAAAGTTAGGGCTTTTATATAGACACGCCTGGTTTGTTACTATCTTCAGCAGTGCGTAAGGATGAAACGGGTGCTTTCCGTTTTTCATTGAAATGAAGTCAGTTTCAGGTCAAATCGTTGTCAGCATCGAGAGCCGCGGCCTTGAGGAGAGGAGTCCTTCAAACCTGGTCATCGACGCCAGATCGATCCTCCCACCTCCTAACGATGATGAACTTCCTGAAGGTTGGGAGGCCCGGAGCAGTAACGGACGAACCCAGTATATCAACCATTATACCAGGTTCGGTTGTGCTTCACTGTAAATGTTAGTAAGCTCGTGTAGCTTGCTGACCACTGCTCAAGTTTGTGAAACGCTGTCTCCAGAGCTTCACTGCGGTTTCTGGCGTTTCAGATGTTATTGCACATGTTGCGTTTGTTTCGCAGCTAATTGGTTTGCGACATTAGTCAGTCTAACTAGTTGCGTTTCTCAAACGAGGGAACGCGGGAAAGATTTGAAACTTACTGCTCGACCTTCTCAACAGGAGCACGCAGTGGGAGCGACCGACCCAACCCTCGCGTCAAAGAACCCGTCGACCCCTGAGCACCATTTCCAGCACAGACCCCAACC
>JGI24022J15233_10008397_pt1 | contig 11528 bp, 5 predicted proteins | sample Ectturendosymbi2_FD_15233 | JGI IMG/M metagenome (IMG submission 15233)
ATTTCCCAATTCCCAATAATTCAGCACAATTTCATTGCAGGACCTAGTCCAGTTGTCTCAGTGCATCAATTTCTGGAGTCCAAATGGTAATTGATTATGTAATTGTCTTTTTCTCCTTTGTGCCAAGGTTGGCAGGCTAGAAGTACTACTCACACAGGCCATAGCTTGGTTAGACTTGTACCAATCCAGTGCTAGGTTTATTTTTCAGTAATAGGCCAAATTTGAAATTTGTTTTGAAATGACTGAAAAAAAACTAAGTGATTTCGGTCATCATGCCTGAAACTATAGTCTAGTGCAGGGGTGGGCAAATAGCGGCCCACGGGCCAAATGTGGCCCGCAGAAACACTCAGGAAAATCTTCAAATCTGAAACTTCCTCTAACTTCTCATAGTAAATATTAGTGCTGAGGCTATAAATCGAGACTTGCTTCTACTCGCATAAGAAGGTACGGCCCTCCGCTAAAAGCGGCCTTCTTAAAGCGGCCCCCAAGCAAAAATAATTGGCCACCCCTGGGCTAGTGAATACTGTTACTGTATGGCGAGTTTTGAAATTGTGAGAAATTACCAAAACATCAGAGTGAAAAAAAACAGATCCAGCGTCATGAATAATTTGTATTATATTGTTGATACTAGGTTCTTGGCAAAGGTAAACACTGATGTTTAAAGGTGCTGTGCTTTCTAGAGATCGACCAACATGGCTTTTTTAGGGCCAATACTGATATATTGGCCATTCATGGACCGATAGCCGATACTGATTACCAATATTTCCAAAATTTTTAAATCGTGTTTTCTGCTTCTTTGTCAAAAATATAATGTATTCTATGCCTTACCTTTTTTTCAAAAACTTTAAAAATCAAGATTTATGAGCTAAAATTTTTCAAATTGCAACAATTTCCATACTTTGCTGTGATTTTTAATTAATGTGGTTACTGATGATGCTTTTGTTTTGGCTGCAACGGCAGATGCATGCTTCATGGTTCATCTTGTCTGCTTGTTTATGAAAATGCACCTGCTAGCATTGCTGCAAGATAACTGTCTTGACTTGGTTCGTTGTGCTTTCTTGCACAAGTTGTCTGTGTTTTTTAACACCTACTGAGGCCGATAAAATCAGCAATTTTGACTGATACCGATATATCGGTAAAATCCAAATATGGCCTTAATATATCAGCCAGGCTGTATCGGTCTTTATCGGTCTATCTCTAGTGCTTCCAGATGTCTGACATTAGCTGCTGGTACTGTTCTGTTGGTGTAGATTTTGCTTCATTTTCTACTTCTATTCGTGATGACCACACCACATTTTTGACCCTGTCAGCTTCACAGCATTGTATGAGTTACAACACCAACTCTTTATGAGAGAGACCATGGACTTCACCTGCTGATTTGTCTTTATATCATTTTAATCTTGGCCATTCTGAGAGGAACTTCATGCATGAGTTTCATATCTGTGTTGGGCATCATTGTTGCTTCTAGGTTTTTGGAAAGTCTGACTACTGATGTTGATTGTAGCATTAGTTACTGGTACTTCTCCACTGATCTAATTTTCATTTATTCCTGACTTGCTATTATATGCGTTGACTGCACCACACTTAGGCCCATTGGCTTTACAGTGTTGTACAAGTAGCAGCAATTACAGCTAATGAAATGTGAAGGGTTGCTCTGGGTGCCATGCATCCACTGGTAAGCTAACAGACATTTTATATTGTTAAATGTCATTGTTAAGCCTGGTGTCAGCAGCTATATATGTTAGTATTCCATTGTTTTTTGAAGCTTAAGTGGTTGATAACTTTCATAACGTTGTCCAAGCAGTAGATACCAAATTTAGATTATTCATGAAAACTGCAAACTGAAGCAAAAGTGGTATATAATAGCAGAAGTAATGTTATAAACAAAAATGCCAATAATTTTAATGAAATCATGTTTGGCATTTCAAAAACCAAATTTGTTGGTGAGAATGAAAACAGTTTTTTTAGTTGTCCAACAGCATTTGTTTAAGCTGGCACTTGCAGTGTTGTTTCTGATAACTATGAAATACTTCCAAAGTGTTACTCTGTAGCAAAAGGAAGTGAGTGCATAAAAATTTTGTTTCTGAAAGAATTGAGTATCTTCTACTGAAAACAATTAGGTTGACTGAAGAAAAAATGCATATCAATACTTAACATGAACCAAGTAATAACATGTAATCAAAAAAGTACTTGTGAACAAGAAACATCATCTTGAATAGAATGTTGCTTTTGCGATTGTAGACAATTTTTTTCTGTATGCGCAGTGAAATTTGGTGAAGTGTTTCTTGTGTGCACTTCAATTTACTGAAAATGTGTTTGTCAGATAGCAGTTCCTAGTTGTGTTAGTTTCAATTTTTACTGCTTTATATTTTGCAGCATTAGCATTGATCTGCTTATCAAGGAACATTTAGGAATGACTGGCAACACTGCTCCTGCACGTTCCTTTGGATCTTTCCATACCTCAAATATAGAAGAACAGTTGCAAGCAGCTGATGTATGGCAGTATGTTGTGACATGATTACAATATCTGCAACTAGCAGTCTAGGTGCAGTATAGTGATGTTTTTTGCTCATTAACTTTTGTCTGTTTTTGAAAAAGAAGTAAACAATTAAACCAAAGTTTTCCTATACCTCGATGTATTTACTTGTGCATTTTTTTTTCAGGCAGGACATTGTGTTGCTTCTTGTCTGGTTGAAATTCCAGCATTTGAAGAGTATCAGACTGCACCGCCGAAATTTGGACTATGGACCAAAGAGAAGCATTTCCTTTTAGATAAAGTAATATTCTGTGTTTCATGAAAGGGGTTCAGTGTATACATGAGTGGAAGTGCAAGCAACTGTTAAAATTTTACAGATAACCTATGTAGCATGAGTGATGGCAAAATTAAATTTGCACATCTCAATGCAGGAATGGACTTTTCTAAATCATGGAGCATTTGGAGCAGTGTTGAAAGAGGCATTGCTTACAAGTCAGAGGGTCCAGAACTATGCTGAATCTCAACCAGTGAGGTTTATTGACAGGGAATTGTTTCCTCAAATTGTGATGGTTCATGCAAGACTTGCAGATTTTATTGGTAACCTCAGATATGTTTTTTGTTAGGCAAAATTTACAATGGTGTTTTTGGAAACTTCAGTGCAGAAGTTGCATCTGGTTACTTTAAGGATTCCTTTGTTTTTATCAAGGATGCAAGCCTTCTGACTTCGTTCTTGTGGAGAATGCTACGCAAGGAACAAATTCCATTTTAAGCAGTCTGAAGCTTGATGAACACAGCACTATTTATCATTTAAGCACCATATACGGTAACAAAAACATTAATATTAAAGTTCCCGGTTTGTTTGAAGCCTTCAGTGACAATCGCTGTCAATTTGTATTTTCTACGTTTGCAAGCCACGCTTTAATCGCTTTTTTAGCACCAACAGCATCATTTGTCTTCGTAACTTATTCTTCGCTTGTTTAGGTGCAGTCAACAAATGCGTTCGAAAGATAGCGGAAGCTTCTGGAGCTGTCGTCCAGGTGGAAAAAGTCGAGTTTCCAGTTAAATGCGAACACGATATAATTGATTTAGTCCAGCGGACTCTGAAGCCTGGCACAACCATAGCTCTGTTTGACCACATTTCAAGTAATACACCTTTCATTATGCCTGTGAAAGAACTTGTTGAACTGTGCCATGAAAGGTAGGAATGAAGACCATCCGGAATTTCGTTTCAGTTTTTTTAGATAGCATGTACCTTAAATTTTGGCTTGGTTGTATGTTGTTTTATATCGTAGGTGCAGGCGCATTCATCAGTCTGCAGCTGAAGTTATTTACGTTTTTTGTTTTAGAAACGTACCTGTTCTGGTGGACGGTGCTCATGCGCTCGGGCAGCTTCACCTCGATCTGCGCGACATAAACGCTGATTACTATGTCACCAACGCTCACAAGTGGTTTTCAGCACCAAAGGGTGCTGCAATTCTGTACGTAAAACCAGAATTGCAGCCTTCCATCAGGACTCTCTGCGTTTCTCACGGCTACAACAGCGGCTTTCATTCCGAATTTACGTTCACTGGTAAGTGTCATTGTTGGTTGCTGATTGTACGCGTTTGGCATTCGAGAAAAGCTGAAAAACGTAAGAAATGCGCTCCCATTCTAAACAGACTCGTGCGATACTTAAATCATGACCCTAACTAATCCTGCTGTTCTCAACACTCAAATTATTCTGACTGTTATTTTGACAAGCAGGTGCTTTTAATGACTCTAATCCAGGATTTACCAAACATTTTGGGCCACGGACCCCTATTTGTGAATTTTTTTTCTCGGGCCCCAATCTTATGCCGCATCTATTTTTCTACCTAACCAACGAAGAAGGATAATGCAGAATCAAAAATGTATATCATGTTTCTTTTCAACACGACAACATCAATGCGATGGTTGAGGTTGCCTTTTACTGCACAATATATCAATTCTGGGGAGCAATTTGTGACAAATAAATTCGTAAGTCAAACTCTACAGCAGGGGTCTCAAACACGCCGGCCGGATGTGGCCCGCGAGGGTGTTTTGTGCAGCCTGCCATACGTTTTGGGAATTTTAAAATGGTTAACATTTACGTTATTCCGTTTATTCGCTGGTGCTTACAAGTGCTCGGCTAACGAGTGAATTAGTTCCTTTCGCACGATGTAGAGACGGCTAGAAATGATTTGACTATAATTCACGATACCTTTCGCAGGAAATGAGATGTAAAAGCTGTTTTTAGTAAGATTCAGGCACCAACATTGTTGCGTCAGCGTCGTAATGCAGCTCTCGGGTAACTTCGTAAGACCTCATTTGGCCTTCGGAACAACTTGAGTTTGAGACACCTGCTCTGAGGCAGGTCTAGGCCTGTGTTTGTCTTCATATTGGTTAGAGCTGAAAATTATAACACGCATTTAACGTACCAAATGCTAAATCGGACATGCAGCTCACAGAACGCTGTAATCAGACAGATCAGAACCGTCGCCAGAAAGTTTTCAATGGGGGGGCTTTGCGTTTGTGCGGGGGGGCTTGACATTCTAAAAATTGACAAAAACTCAACTGATTTATAGTGTTTCATGTTTCAATTTGGGGGGGCTAAGCCCAGAAAAGCCTCCCCGTGGCGACGGGACTGAGACAGATACAACACATCAAATGCTAAATCTGTTAGAAATAACTCGGTGTTTGTATTTAGCAGTCATGCGTAAATAGCGCTGAAGCGTTCAAGCTTGAGCAACGTTGATTGTTTGCGAAACTGTCATTCAATTAACTGGTCACCTTTGAGTGTAATATCTGCTTAATTGCTACATCAGCAATTGTGATTTACATCTGTCCGATTTATAGCGTTCTGTATGCTAAATGTGTCCGGTTGAGCAGTTGGTTGTTAAATATGTAGCATATAAAGGGAAATTTAATTTACAAATGGCGCTGCGTAGTTTTCTCTGAAGGTTTGGATTGGGTAGTGACATGGGAGTTGACATTTGGGACTAGATAGGATAATTTGATTTGGTAATAAGCCAATGTCTGAGTATAAAAAGCAAATGCTCACGACTTCCACGAAGTTTTGTATGTGATATATTTTTGCAAGACTTCCAAGTTATACTCCAGATGTTCAAAAGTGTCTCTGAAGCTGTGGACAATGATGATGAAGAGTTCCAATCAGTGTTATTCTACGAGTAAGGTGTTAATAGTTTTGGCCACCTTACCACTAACTTGATTGCAAAATTAACATTCAAGAACGATTTCACTAACAGTTTTTCTTAATACTAGTTTGTACAAGTTATAAACAGTGAGCTTGCCGATGTTGAACTCTGGCAAACCCTTAGAGCCGGTCGCTGGTCGACGCCAACTGACGAGCTGTACTGAAAAAATAAGGCCTTGCACCCCCAAACAATCACAACCGTTTTCTAGGACTGCGTGATTACTCACCCTACATCGCCCTTCACTGCTGCTTGAACTTCTGGACGTCTGTTGGACCCGACGTGATCAGAAACCGAATAAAAACTGTTCTTCGCCAAGCCTCGGATTTGCTGGTGCGGAAGTGGAACGGACATTTGCTCGCTCCGTTATCAATGTGCGGTAAGAGTTTATTTACATTCAACCGTTCCTGTTGCAGTCAGAACGTGTGTGTCGTAAGAAATACCGGTGGTTATCTGCAGAAGCTGCAGCTTTGAACGAAGGATCAACAAACGCCCGACGCGGTGCTATAGGCTTGGTTCGATCTTGATGTTTGTGCGTGTAATGTTCTAAATTCCTTGGTTACTCCGTTGTGGCTTCGACCTTGTCTTGTATTTGCGGCAACGGCAACAAACGCAAATGCTTTACGCAGCAGACCTCTCGCATAGTAACATCAATGACTGCACGCTGTAGCAATCTGTTCACGCTACGGTGAACTTGACACATATAAGAACCGAAAAATAATAAAAGTTATTCTTTTTTGCTTTTGTCAAAGCGAATTCATGTACAGTAGTTTATTACACGCAAGCACTAAAAGTTCGCTCCTACAATTTAATACGTGCTCGTCCTCAGCAACTAGCAGTAATAAAATCACGTCAGCCAAGTGAACGGCGCAGTTACTGCTGTCGCAATAGAAATTGGAGCTACTGAACACAAACACGTTAGTGGTGGCGAGGCAACCGGTTGACGGATGAAGCAGTTGTTAAGTTTTATGGACTGTTGTCTTTCAGGCTCGATGTGTTGCGTGTCGGTACCCGATGCATTGTACAAAGGAAAGCATGTTACCTACGACGACGCCGAGCTCATACAAAACCGCCTCTACCACGAACACCGCATCGAAGTCCCACTAAAAATGATTCAGGAGAAACTCTACGTTCGAATATCTGTGCACATTTATAATGAATTATCTGAATACGAGAAGTTGGCCGATGCTGTGTTGAGCATGCTTCCATGAACGCATAGAACGTGCGGTCGCGCTGATCGTTGTGTTACTCAGCAAAAGAGTTTTCTTCTAGCAAAATATTGTGTGTCGTCCAACTGGTCGCCTTGTAATCGAGGAACTCGTTTCACGCGTGGCAGTATATGAAGATTTCAATTTTTTCACGTGGTCATTGGTAAACACACCACTCTTTGCTCTTGCATCAATTCCGTATGTCAAACACACTCACCAGTCAAAATGTCCATTCGCTGATAGAAAAACGAATTTTTGTAGCTTGTGCTTTTTGGTCACAGGCTTATGACATCAACATAGCGATAATTACGTAGCTGAACAGTTGTGTTTCTGTTTCAAAATGTTTGGGAAGAAAGCGTCTTTATGTTTTGTGTTGCTGCTTTTCGTTTTTGACTTTACTGACACTATGACGTATGTTATTTGATAATGTCAAGGATCCTTGAACTTGTGTCCGCTCAGTGTTTCTTATCTTCTTGTCAGCTAGACTGAAGGATACGAAGTTACGCATCTGTTTTGTTCGTTACTTTCACATGTTTTTAATACTTTTTTGGCTTCATACCTCTACAAACTCATTTGCAATTTTTGCCTTTCTTCATGATGATAGAGTGACTACGTGTATATCTGTGTGTTCATGCAATCTAGCTCGCCATTTCATTTTCATTAAAAATAAACAAAAGAAACTAAAAACCAGCTTGCTGTCATCATTCAGTACATTAGTATCGCTATTTTGATCCTGAATTTCGACCACCAACAGTTGATTTACCCGCTTGCCGAACGAGTAGCCTTTTTACCTGAGAAAACAGTGGACTTGAGTTTCGTTCTTTGCCAAGCTCTTTATTTCGGCGTTTTTTCACTTGTTTTCTCCTCACGCAAATTCATGTACCACGGAATACACAGTACCGCACCTGCCCACGGTTTAAAAGGCACAAGTTCGCAGCAACAGGAAGCCGTTTTTGTGCCAGCGTTGCAAGTGACGTTGCTGAGTGCTACGTGTCACCTGCAAGCAACAAAGCAGAGCTATGCGTTGCGCAGCTACAGGTTTCCTGCCGTCCAGAGCTCGGTCGTTTTCTATGCGCTCCATTGTCGTGAACGCGTAGCTGCGACGCCACGGCTGTTTCCTGCACGCTGATGCATGTTTGTAAAAGCTAAGACAATATTTGCCCACCTGATACGTGATAACACACCTGCCTGCTTTAGCCCAACACTACCTCTGCTTCGTAATTGTGCTACAAAATTGCAGTATTGCATAGTACACGGCATGACTTTAACTGATACGTTATAGGAATTATTGATCGATACGTCGACTTCCGTTCTTATGTTGATTCGCACGTGTAATTTGGCAAATACAAACTAATGACCGTTCAACAAAAGCTTTGCGCGCAGATAGTTGCAGACTCGGCGGAGAACTATTTTATCGCTAACTGTTGAAGAGTCACACGCAGTCCATACTTTTCAGAAGGAATTCTATCCATCAGAGCAGAATCATGCTCTTCACATTCATGCAAGGTTTACAAGCATGCATGTGCGTCGGAAGGGGGGAATATGGGGGCCAAGGCCCCCTTCTGGATTTTGAAATTTGACATTTTCCCATCAAATTTTTGGGAAAAAGGTTGTTTTCTTGATTTCGAGTGGTTAAAATGAACTTCTACCACTTTTGGCCTCCCTGCAAAAATCCTTTTGGCTACCTTTGGGAAATCCACCATTGGCCCTTCCCTGAAAAAAATCCTTCCGACGCCCATTGAAGTGTGCTTAACCCCTGCTCACTCTCGCGCAGCACGTGCTGAGGATGATCACCCGTGGCACTTAGCCATTACTTCGAATCGCCTGCTGCGAAGTTAACCAGCTCGTGTTTCAAAACGCGCGAACTTGTGCCGACCATGTTTCTGAGATGTTCTTTTGAAGCATACTTTATTCGCGAGAAAACAAATATCAACCATGTAGCAACTTATATCTTTGAGAAAGCGCATCACATTTTTACAAGACTTAATTGTGCTGTACAGATATTTACAGAATATTGCACGTGTACCCGGGAAGCATAGCTCAATGCAATCAATATTTTACACTCTATTAACAACATATAGTAGTAATCAAAAGCATAGTTATATGATAATGCTTTTTATGTCACGGAATCGTCCAACGTTCCTGGCATCGCTGCCAATTGCGAAGCTCCGAAAAAGTTTTTAACATTCAATAAAAATCCTAGCAAATGGCAGGGTTGACATTCTACCGAAGGATTAACATCTTGTTCAAACCGTTTTAAGCGCTGCTCGAATCATAGGCGTAGCCAAAGGGGTCATGCCCCCCCACAATTTTTAGAAAATGTCATTTTGTGCTTTGAGAGGCGTTTTTCCAAACAAAATAGTGTTATTCGCCTAAAGTGAAACATTTTGCCCCCCACCCAAGTTTTGGGCTGGCTACGCCACTGGCTCGAATGCAAGTTGATGGCTGCTCTCACTCGGAGACAAGATTAGCGCTATGTTCGTGTGAGTCTTTAGCGATATGCATTGAATCATCCTCCAACCACGACAGCGTTTTGGATTTGTAGACAATTTTTGTCTTTTTACGTTGGTAGATCACAATTCCGTCCTAACTGGCACTACCGCGTATGCTGTCTTTCCTCGTCGGCTGGCATTTTAGCTGGTTTGTTTCCAGTTCCATGAGAACCGTAATCAACAGCTGCACTCACTGCGGGTTCACTTGATTCGATTTTTGAGATATTTTGGTTTCTGCCAAAGCTCTTAAAGATATTCGCAAGTCCAGTGCAACTAATACTTCCAGAAAATATTATAGATCAACACGTACACGATTATAAATGAATACGTTTGAACAGTTAAGTGCTTTTGTGCTGTTTACATCAAGCGACTGCTGTATTGCAGAACAATCAGTTGTTTGTCTGTACATGTATGATTTTCAAAATTTGAGATGGTGAAAGCGCGACTTATTATTGTTATTATTTTTTTGTACAAACAACATTCTGTGGCGGCATGCAGGATTATTGAAAGATTTTTTTAGAACGTCAGGTTGCTGCTTAGCACTTAATTGTTTAAAAAAAAACGCAATTACATGTGTTTCGAAAGTCTAGCATAAATACGGTTAATGTTTTGTCTGTCACAAGCATTAGTAATAGATGTCTACAATGATGTTACAAAGTGAACAGTGGAAGGTATTAAGGCTGAACATAAAAAGTGATGGAATGAATCCTGCGATATGATTTACAAACGTGAAGTGGTGGTTGATTGAGCTGAGGGAAAGCCTTTGTTTTCACGTTTTTCCCTGCTCTAAAAATCAGCTTTGTGTGAACATTTTGAAGAAGTGTTAAGCAACTAGAACACAGTTCTTAAAAAGGAAACTAATTGATTTTAGGGTCAGAATTTACCTAGCTTCCAATTAGCTGGGCGTTGACGGTCAACCGCTGACCGCTCTAAGATTAAACGCTCCTCATGAAAATCTGACAAACCGAACTGGATGCGCACTGCAACCGTTTGCATAGAACAGCATGTCCATTCGGACTGAGACGGAACAAAATAAGCTCGAGCTACTTACAAACACTGAAACTTGGGGCTCAAAAATGCAAGGTAATTTATTCCGCAAGACGTGTGATTTTTACAAAATATATCGCACACGCTGCAGTAGCCTATGCGGGTGGTGTCAAAATTACGCAGTAGCGCAGCATCCGCAGGAAACGTGCTCGTGCCGGAATGCTATGGTGCGAAATGACTGACAGGGGTGATGCGCGCCCGGTAATCATATCGATTATTTTGTTTTGGTCTCTTTTGTGTTTTACACTACCAGCTGGTGTTTTTTAGACCAACGGCAGCGGAAAGCACAACAAACTTCGTGAAATATATTGCAGAATTTTTTCATCTGGTTGCACGCACACAGCTAAAATAAATCGACAGCTTGCAGTTTACGCGAACAGTTTAAAGATTTATCTGAATGCCAAACAAAACAAGTTGGTTCAAGGTCGTTTCCTTCATGCCTCGGCTTGATTTTGACGCCGCTTGTGCTTATCGAGGATAAGACGCTGTGAACAAAACAACCATGAGGAATTGTTGAACGATTTTACACTAAAAAGCGATGATTAAGTTCAGGGGCGTAACGAGGTTAGATGGCGCCCGGGGCAAGAAGCAAGTTTGGCGCCCCCATGTTCGAGCCTGAGGTCTTATGGAAGCAAATTTACTGTATTGAATAAAGTACTTGTGACATTGTTGGGACTTTTCGGCGCCCCCCGCAGTGATTCGGCGTCCGGTGAATTGTGCCCCCCTTGTCCCTCCTCGTTACGCCCCTAGTTAAGTGCACTGTTCACTGTGAATTTTTTGCAAAATTTTGAAATATGTTGCAGAAAAGGTAATGTTGTTTGAAATTGCTGTCCGTTCGCGAGAAAATATCAGGTGATAAGATAACTTCTTGGTTTAATCAACATTGATCACGTCTGTTTAGCCCACAGCTATTTGAATAAGATTGTAGGACGGAGGATGCGGAGTTTTGCGTGAAATTGATTTCCAATAAGAAAAAAATGCCGATTGATCTACAGGTTTGTCACCTAGAGTTATTTAATCCACATTATTCACGAGATGCGTTTTTAATATTTTCTTGAACTCTAAAATGAAATTCACACCTTGCGAAATTCATCTT
>JGI24022J15233_10008400_pt1 | contig 11526 bp, 7 predicted proteins | sample Ectturendosymbi2_FD_15233 | JGI IMG/M metagenome (IMG submission 15233)
TTGAACTATTTAAGCCAGCCGGTCTGTTGGTTCACAAAGATAACTCACGGTACTTTGTGCATGTATCCTGCTATTTGAACAAGGTGTTAAGCTTCTAATGCTTGTCTTTGCTTCTCGACCATCTTATAAATGATTGACGGATGACGCGTAAGTGGGCATCGCCGAAAAAGACGCGTCGATCGCGGGCAAACCGTACAGTTGCCAACACGCCCTGACGAACGACGCATTCAACGAACTAACGACCGTCATCTGCAGGAAGCGCAACAAAAAAGCGAGCAGAGCGCAATCTTCAAGTGGTTTTGGTAGAGCGTATCTTTGCACCTGACGATGTACGCGTATTTTTCGACAGCATATTCTCACAAATTTTGCTGCGAAGTAGGTTTTTATAATTTTTTAATGTCTTGCCTTGCAAAATTAAAAAAAAATATTTAAAACATGAAATACTTTTTTGTTCTATGTTCAAACACATAATTAATTTTGACTTTCGATGCAAAACAGACGCAAGCGCACAACCATAATTCAGGCAGGTTTTGCTAACGAACTTGGCCATTGTTTCTAGACTCATTCCGGCAAATATCAGAGTTGAGCCCAATGTCCACCGCTACAACTAAATATGCTTCAAATTCTTGTACACTCTGCCTAAACGTTTATCTTCCCACCTCGGAAAGTTTGGTGTTTTACTATAAGTGGGTTATTTTTGCGTACATATATTGATACATAACCTAACATTTGTCCAGACATAAGCATACATGTTTTTGTCATAAGTAGAACATCGGGGCAAAATGTTCTCCAGCAATTCAAGGCTGGAATCGAAACGAAGGTTGGAGCATCTGAGTTCCTGACGACGTCACTGTCGCTGAAAGGTTATGACTGAGGTTCAATTTCTCTGGCAAGGTGTCAACTTGTATTGGCGCAAACATACGCGGCACACATTGCTTCTAACGCTTTCAACGTGGTACATGCTGCATGCAGCGTGTATTTACGAAAGGTAGCGCAAAAGCATGGAAAGGCCTCTTCAATACACATTAAGTGCCTAAATCTAAATCTCCAGGGAAGATGTGTGGCCTTAACCTCCGGTGGCCGTCAATGTATAGTTTGTTTCGTAACTGTTGAGCCTCCCACATAGCGCGCAGGATGGCGCCAGTAATTACAATATGTCTGGGAACCAATACAGGGTCTTCATGCACAAACCGCTGAAGCACGGGTGTGGCCACTTCCACTACATGTGTAAATCTACGCCACGCCACCTGCTGACAGAAACGCTGTGTGGTTTTGCATCATCAGCTGAACAAAAGCAATAACAACAACCATGTTGCACATTTGATCACGATTTGTTGATATATCAACATTTACCGTGATCACACGTCAAAGGCTGTTATGGTTTTGGGTAAAATAAGTATTTTGTACCATTGATGTGGTGACCACTGAAAACTTATAGTTATTGATAGAAAAAAATATTTTCCAAAATCCTACGACCCCTCTTCCCTCGTGTAGTTTCTTGTTAGTGAGCCGAACAAAAAAGCTTAAATTACACAAGCAGATACCCTGGCTCCCTTTTAGCCTTGCCATTGTGACACTGAGTGTTTTCGTTACGACCTTTTCACTAACAATTTTTTTCTCGTTTCAAAATATATTTTACTGTCTTATTTTTCGTAAGAGTATTCTGTACCTTTACACACACGAGGCATATCATCTACAGAGCATTTGCCGCGCATAGATGACAGCGGAAAGTGAGCGCAGAAGCAAGCTCTTTTCGAACCACTCGTTGAGCGTTAAGTTCCACTGTGACAAGAGTCAAGTCATAAGGATATAAGGGGAGGGACAGGAAATTTAAACGGCTGGACCTTATCAAAATGTCAATACGCTGAACTGTCGCTTCCACAAGTTGATTGGCCAGCGAGTGTTTCTTAACGCTCACTGGAGCTTTTTTGTTTGTACTAGCGGAAGTTAAAACCTCATACAAGCTTTCAAACATCTTTCACCTTCCCATAGCTTAAAAGAAATTTATCGCAAAATGTCAAGTCTGTGCTCATACGCGTTTCGTACAGTTCTTGATTGTCACTTAGTCTTGGTGGGATTTATCTGCACGTAAATTGTAAGCAAATTGTGAACATTTGGTCCATCTTGGATTACAAAACGTGTTTAGAAATTTAAACCGGTTTTCCAGTTTGAGCACGAAAAATTTCCGACGGATCAAAAAATCTTTGAAGAATCAAATTCAATAACTCAAACATGTTGGAAAGGCAAAGGCATAACGGAATTTTAATATGCACGAAACGCCGCCTGTAACAAGATATTGTCGAATCGAGTGCTTTTCAGGCATTGTAAATGTATTCAGAGTTCATTTGCTTTTTCAAAGATTCGGTTTTCTTCACACACGTCAATATTGTCAGAAATCTGAGATTATCGATAAATCTGAGGCAGAGGAGTTGATCGTATCCCTTGTGGCCCATTGTTGCTATGCATATTCCGTTCTGAGACAATGCCATTATATGCTTAAACGAGGGATGAGCTTTCATAACAACAGCAACCTTCGAAGCTAGACATGCTTTCCGGTGTGGCACATTTTGCCAAACCAGCGTACGGGTCACCGGGCCAAACACATGTCAAGAAAACGGAAGTCTTTGTTTCTTTGTTGTACTTTCCTAAAACTGAAAGCTTGTCAATCGTCGTCAAGCATTACTCTTCAGCAGTTAAAGTGTGTATAGCTTCTTTCGTTACGAGGTTTTGGACAAGTAGCGGCGTAACAATAAATACTTTAAGTTCAATGCAATACTCGAAATATACATATACTGCTGGCACAAGGATTATTACATCTGCCATTATATCGTGTTTTTCCGAATCTTTGTTTACGTAGGTTTCTATAAGATCGTTCTTCTCGTTCTTTCTTAATGTTTGTGCATCTCCTCATAGATTTATTCTCGCAGCTTCTTCCTGAAAATTGCACTCATTTATTCGTTTTGCAGCCTTCGTTTAAATCAGTGTTTCAGTGTTTCTCAAACTTTTTTATTCCATCGCCCCCTTCTCACCCTCGGCACGTGGTTTTCGCCCCCCAAACCTGATAAAGCAAACACAAGGTAGCAAATTTAAAGAATTTTATTTAAAACAAGTATGAAATAGCTGAACCAAGCCATGTGATAGCTGAACTAAGCAACTATATTACGACGCTAATATTACGTTCAGAATTCTTGTGAAATTAATCCACACTGTAGTCGGGGACATAGACGATCCAGGATAAAAACGTAACGGATAAATTGCTTTAGTAACAACCTCCAACGATTCTCATAGTAAATTAAAATTGCAAGAAACTAACAAGTCATAACAGGGGTACTGGGGTTAACTCAATGATCAATTAGTGGTTGAGCATTTTCGCCCCCTTTGTGTTGTTTTGCCCCCCTACCGCCCCGTTTGTTTTTTTCGCCCCCTTGCCTCTCAACATCACCCCCAAGGTGGCGATTCCGCCCACTTTGAGAACCACTGGTTTAAATTATCAGAGTTGCGGTAAAAGGTTTTCACATTAAAGCGGCGTTACCGTTAGTATTTCCCATTAGAAAACAACTAAATCAAATTTGTAAAGCTTAAAATCAGAAACGTTATTTTATGCAAAACGATTGAATATGTATGCAGCATGACCTGCGACTCAAAAACCAAAAGAAATTAATGCAGAGGGAAAGAATTTTGTCAGACTCTTGGGGCTTACGTTTGTGATATCGCCTGAGGTATGTTTAAAATTTAATGAATTTGATGTCACCTTTGAATTGCAAATAACACAATTTCGCAATGTAGCGATAAAAATAATTCCAAGCAGTTAACATAACCTTTGATCATCGGAAACACAATTATCTGTTAAAGGCACATCAGCGAAAGTACTGAAATTGCTTCGCGCACCGCAGCTTTAGCTGCTCGACCAAGGGAACATTCCAATGACTTTTACGCCATTGGGGATGTTATGCCTTTGACGTTTCACTCCGCGGTGTCTCTCCAATGCGCGTGTAGCAGCTACCGTGCTGCTACACTAGTAAAAGTACCGTTTGCTACCACGAAAGCATTGTGCGTGTATATGTTAAACTTTTAAAAGTTTGTTTTTTTTGGTTTGTCCCCACACTGCTCTGTTTCTCGTCAAACCTAGAACAAGTTAAGCCATAATCGACTGAATGTGAATTCAAATCTAGCGTCGTCCTATTTTGAAAGTTTGCGAACACATTTTCATTGTAAACCCTCACTAACCTTCTTTCACGTCTAAACAAAAACTCACTGACCTCGCTCAGCAGCTTTAATATTTATTAGTTTTTGCTTGCAGATTTGCAAAAACTGATGCCAGCCATGACAAGCCATGTCCAAGTCGCGAAATAACTTCGCCACGGCGGTGAATAGTTACGAAATGAGACGTGGAGTTACTAATCATAGTGCTTATTGCATCTCAATCCGTTTATAATTTGTTACACATCCAGCATAACACGTTTGCAATTACATCAGGCAGATCAGCAACAAAGCCAAAACTATCGAACGACTGAGTCCAACATGAGCTCAGCGAAAACTCACCGGGAAGTCGTTTGTTCAGTAATACGCATCTCAGAACTTTTACGTTTATTGCTTCTATGAAATCCCTACAAAACACGCACACCTAAAACATGTAAAACGTGAGCAAAACATCAATGTTTCGTTTGATTGGATATTTTAGCAATGCCATTTTCTAAAACATAACAAAAACGTGCACCTAACATCAATACCCTACTTGGCATGGTATGATTTCAATTAATTTTGATCACCTGTTTGTGAATACAAGGTTCACTCTTCATAATCTTCTATTGCACAAGCTAAATTTCGGTGCCAATCTTTGATAGACATTAATCAGTTTTTTAAAGGTGTTTTAGGGACTCGATTCGGGTCCCTAGAATTGAAAATTGGGTCCCTAGAATCAGAGAAAATCGGGTCCCCAAAATCAGAGAAATCGGGTCCCTACAGGTCCATACCAGGTACCTAACATTTTCCTTGAAAAAAACCTGCATTAATAAATAATTAAATTGATTGATGTTGTAATGGCACCAGTGCATGCAGCGTGTCATTAGGCCTACTGCAGATGCCATTAGTTGGTAGATGTTTAGCTTGATTTGTCTGCATTTGGTCCTATTCGTTGCAAGTAATCATCTTGAGACGATCTGATTTAACTTCATCGGGTTACATTTGGCGGCTTTTGTGGCGCTGCAATCTGCGCAGACAAGTAAAAGAAAGTGGTTAACGCTGAGGTTACTGAAAGCGAACATAAAGCGCCCACTAATGTGCTTATATCCTGAATTGTTTTGTCATACTGGTAAAGCAGTACCGAACAAAACTCTTGTACAAAGAACGAGCTTTTTGCATCTGTTTATAATCACTTGAAGAAAAATGCCTCAAAGAGTTCATCAAATTATTTCAAAGGCAAAATAAACCCCCTCGTAAACTGTAATAGAGTGGATGCAAGAAGTAGTAAAAGTTGACGAAGACTGATATATGGTATCTTCATAGTAGTGCGCATCTAAACATAGTTTGTAAAAAAGAAGGCATCACGTTCACACTGCTTTATTTTTGAAATCTTTTCGCTCCAGAAAATCGCAACTCAGTAGCAAATCAGTAACGTAGCAGTTCACGTGTTACGGCACAGGTGTGTGGAGATTTCACCGAGGAAACCTTCGCCCTTTTTCTAATATTTGACAGAGTTCAAAAGACCAACTTTTTTGACCCTCGCAATGACGACTGCTGTAAGACTGGTGCTGTAACAACGGAGGGGACGACAAAAAGTTCGGATTTTATATTGCCATGGTGCCATGTTTCTCGAAGTATTGTTCTGCGCATAGGCGTAGCCAGGGGGTTCAAAGGGTCATGCCCCTCAAAATTTTTGGAAAACATAGTCATTTTGTGCTTTCAGAGGCGTTTTTTTAAACAAAATATTGTTATTCGCCTAAAATCAAACATTTTGTCCCCCCCAAATCTTTGGGCTGTCTACGCCACTGGTTCTACGTACTGTGTTTCAAAAAGAGAAGTTTTGTGGTACAGCTTTTGCAGGCAGCCTCGCATGAGACGCATGAAAGACGTGAAACCAAAAGTGAAAATCTAAAAGATATGACTGCAAAAAAGTAAAATGAGTTGCAAGCAACCAAAAAATATCTTACAAAAGGCGAATATATCTATATATTTACTTAAAACACGAGCGTCTGCGGAACCCATGGACAAAATCTATGTAGAGGCTCGTAGTCCTAGCCGTGTGATGAAATCTAGTTTTCCGCCCAAAAATGACTTTTTGATACCCCAAGCCTATCTCCCGGGACCCATTCCCCGGTCAACCTACCCCTCATTAAACTACATTTATTGAGACAATTACGTAAGTGCGAGCTGTGATTTTGATACGTACAAAAAGCCGAAACAACTTTTTTGCCCAAGTGTAGGTCTGCAAGTAACATTGCAAATCAGAAGCGCACACACACGGACCGTTGTTTTTGCATTTATTTCTGGCAAGCCAATGACACAAAATTCTATATCTAAAATTTTTAAGGGTAAAAAGAGCATTGTAACGTAGCGCACCTTCAGAAATTAGGCTTTCAAAGATGCTGTTTTGAGAAATGAACATATTCAATATTTTAAACGGTTTTCTTCCAATAGGTAAGGTTTGAAGTATGTTAGTGTTCAGTGACCATTGTCCATGCTTACACGTAAACCAGTGGTTCCGAACGGAGTGCCGCGGCACCCTAGGGTGCCATTTACAATACTTAGGGGTGCCGCGAGAAAAGACATTTTTCAACATATCATTAAAAATACTTTTGAAAATGCCATTAAATCTTAAAGCAAATTGCTATGGGTTCGCCACTGGGTGCCGCAAATTATTATTTGTAGGGTGCCGCAAACCTAAAAAGGTTGGGAAACACTGACGTAAACGATGCTATTGAAATGCCCTTATGTCGATGGTTCCATCTTTGTGCTATGTTACAGACACAATACCTTGCTTCATATTGGTGTATACAGTGTGTCTTATCTTGAATTTGTAAATTTTAAGGATTTTCGAATTGACTGAGATCAGGTATTCTTGGAATGAACAACTTTTATTCAATGCGATGAGCTTCAACCTAAATGAAGGTGCAGTCTGCATATTTACCTATCAGTCCCTGGTGGATACTAAGGTTTTCGCACAAATATTAAGCTCATGCACGTAATTCCTTTCTAAGGAATAGAGTATGCCTTGGTAAAAATCGTATGAAAGTTTGTGTTTATCCTTAAAACTTTTGGAGTTAATTGTTACTGTTAAGTGAATTTCATGAACTCTATACCCAGTTGCCTTTTCGCACAGACGCAGGCATTAACGTTTTCTATCAAGGCTGGACCACACCATGTATTTTGTCACCATTGTGAGGATGGATGTTTAGGAAGGCATGTGTAGGATTTTTCATACAACTTCGGAAGGAATGCCACTCACACCTCTGGCTCTTTCTTCTTGCCAGGACTACCACAATGTAAGAATGCCGCAGAGCCGGTTTACTGAAGTTCTTTCGTGTTCATCGACCCGGTAAATTTGGCTGACGGCAACAATGTGTGGAACGCATCAAGCACAACCCTGTGATACTTCTTAACCATTAATATGTTGGGCAGTTTCTAAATGTGTCTCAACCGATCTACTGAAAGTAGTGAGACACATTTTAATCTTCATGTTCACTCACTTTGGTATGAATCAACTCATAAGTTTTACTTTTAGGACGTTTCCAGATATGTTAACATCCCATGTGACTCCTTCATGCTAGGTAAAACGCTTTCACGCTCGACTGCATGCTCAATTGCAACTCGTTTATTTGCAGTGATGTTACAAAATACGTCTGTATTGCTTTTCCCTAAGCTTTCATCAGCATACTACAACCAGTCACTAGTGCACACTTTGGGTCTATGATGGATCGCACTACTTGCAAACGGTTCGCTATTCTACACTGTAAGACAACCGACGCATTTATTTCATAAACCGTCTAACACAGACATCTTTCTATCATACTTTTCGCACTTCAGCTGATGTTACCATAAGGTCATTCGATTATGCCCATAGCCACGCCTTGATGAGTTGCTGCCTGTTACTTAACTTATTCTGTAAGATCACTGGGCACATAAGATTCATCATAAGTGTGGATAATTCTTGATTGACAAAGGCTTTCCCCGCGTTCACACAAAGCTCTTTTGACCAAGTGACCATAGTGAGCTTCGTGGCCGAAGGTCGTCCCATTGTTATCTCAACATTGTCACTGTGCACCATTTTTTTCTTTCATGCTACAAAATTAGTTATCCAACTGCACTTGCCTGGACATAAGGCCAGAGCCAATTCAAAGTTCCTAAGAGCTGGTGCCAGTTGAAGCTTTTGGTCCACAAATGAATTGGAAATTCAAGTAGTGAATAAGAAAGTCGCAGAAAAAATATTTCAACCGCACAAGATCTAATTAACCCTTAATTAGTTTAAAAATAATTAAGCGCATCAGATAAGAACGACCGGAACCTGTATCTAAATGGGATGCGACGTTAGGGAAGCCACTGGTTATTTACTGGAAACTAGTTCTAAAAAGAGAAAGCAGCTTCGCAGACTTCCAACAAAAATTTGATCGGAGGTCAACAAAATATAAAGAAAGGTTTATCTCTTCGCTTGCAGTTAGGTTATTGCTCGAATGAACCAAGTGGCAAAACCACACTTTAGGATTAAATAATTTTGAATATACATTAGGGATAATGTTGTAGATCCCTGGGGCTAGGGCCTGAACATATAAATGAGAAAAAACTGTTCCTTAAAAGTTTTATTGCGTTTCATTGTTTATCGTCGACTTCATTCTAAGGAGTTTTATTTACACACATTGATATTGTCATCTTGACGAATAACAAAGATTCCTTGCACCGTGCTTTATTGTTCTTAATTATGAGTCATAAAGCTGTACTTTTCTATCAAGAAATAGTCAACGAAGGCAAATAGCGCAAGGCCAAGCGACCTCGCGAAGTGTTGCCACAGGTCAGAACTTTCTGTTTCGATCACTTGACAGTTCAAAATAAAATTGATGCAAGAATAAAAATTAAGGCGATTCGAATGCCGTCTAACTGCAGAGAGTCCCTCATTCGAAGCGATCTTTATTAGAAGAGATAATAAATTACACAGCAAGTGTTTTTCAGTAGTCCACACATGCGACGCAAGTACAGTAAGCTCGCCGGAACGTTTTACGTCACAGATCATTCATCAAGCGAAATGTCTTCATGTCACAAAGCTTTTGTTGTGGCTTGCATAAGTTCATAGCGTTCAAAACAACATCTCGAAATCCATGCTGCACAGGTTGGACTACATAATGCATTATTTTTAGCAATAAAATTTTAACAAAACAAACTCCGACAAATTATTACACATTGTGACCTTGCGTCACGATAATGGTATGATTGGCTGATCGAAACACTTGACGTACTGGTTGATCGTGTCTTTCTATGCATGGTTTATCGGTAAAATATCTGCCAGGCTGCTATGAAATCTAGGTTGAAACAAGTGACACAATTTGGGATAGCTGATCAAAATATTGCGTTTTGGTGTAGTCCCAGACACATTGTTTTCAGCATTGGTGAGACCAAGTGATAATAACAATGCTACCTTTTCAAATACCTTTCTTCAGTTGTGAAGAATCAATCGCTGAAGTTATAAAAATCTCTTAGGCATCATATTTTTTGACTTTCAAATTTGCATTTTCATTTGTGTGAAACCGTAGCTGCTGTGACAAGCCGTGTTCATGGCAAACAGTTGTCAACAAAACGGGCCGCAACATGAGTAATTTGGGTCTGAAACTAATGGCGAGGTTTTGTCGCAGAAACGAGACCAAAAATATCGTTCACCTTGTCCCAAGAAGAAAAGTGTGGTAGGGCAATGCATTGTCTCTCATTTTCATGTGCTGTAATTGCACCATGACTGCGATTGCAATAGATTCAATGTAAGGCCACTCTTTCCTGGGAAATTGTGCCAGCAACAACTCCTTCCTGTGGTATCCCCTGTTGTGGCAAAAGATGCTTTGTAAATAACACGACCGGTCTGTCAAACGGTATTATTTAGACAGTTACTATGCCATGAAACACGCAAAACACAATGAAAATGTCGCGCATAGGTCGTCGCAAGGGCGACCAAGGACTGCGCGCGGGCTTTGGGCAGAGGGGCCTATTCTAAAAATTCGCGACGGTTTCCTCCATCACGTCCATCAGCTATCCACAATGGAGCTGTATATCTGGGAAGGCGAACGGGGACAGCGCAGATCGAGTGCTTCTGCTCTGGGAGACTCGAAAGCCACGCGTGAACGGCAATCTTGCCATAGGTTAGTGACTGGAACCTGGAAACACGCCTCACTCACAGGAAAAGAGCACCGTTGACCAAACAAATCGAACTTTGACCCAAGGAATCTCTGCACCAGGTGTACTCGAGAATTGCACTAGTAGGCTTCACCTGGTGCAGGGATTCGTTGGTTCAACGGTCACTCATTGATTTTTGCATAGTTTCAGCTTACTCGTTCCAATCAGGGTTGGATGCTCGTGACCAGGGACGGATTTAGGAAGCGCGGGGCTCTAGGCCATCTTAGTTTTTGGGGCCCCACGTAGGTGTGACCTATTTGGCCGTTTGTCTGAAAATGTGAAATATGCCCCTCTTATGTGTAGTGCCCCCTCAAAAATCTGTTTTTTGTTGTGCCGACTATGGTTCTGCGATTACCTGAGATCTTCAACAAAGATTAAGCCCTTTCCTATACATTCTTATCAAGAACAAATGGCAGTGCGACCTTTTCTTGGAATTTATACCTCTTTCGTGTAGTTCAGAAGTTCTTTTCGTTAAATTTCCGTGATTTTTAGCGCTTTTTGTAGGTTTATTTTTCGGATATACACATTCTCACGCGGGACCATGTTGCCACTTTCGAATATATCGTCCAGTTATAGATCTGATTAGCTGTACGTGAACTCCTTTGTTGTAGTAACCACATATTTTATGGACCAAACAAGCACAATCCATTCAGTAGACACTTAGCTTGTTCATGCCGTTTTGTTGTCATTTTCCAAGCAATACAAAAAATAGTGTTTCAATCCTCTATGTTTTAGGCTGATGGCAAACAGCATGAAGGCACGTTTTGCACAGCAAAGTATTGTCGCAACACTCTCAGCTAACTATATGAAGTAAGCCCAATGTAGGCACGTTTTTCCATGCAAAACTCACGAGAAACTTTTCTGTCTATGGAAAGAAATCCTTTCTCAGCACAGAATCAGACACGAAGATCTTACAGAGTATATATTTCGCCTACAAAGTTGGCATCATCAGCCCTTAATCAAATAGAAACTGGAAACGTTTCTAGTTGATTTAACTATCATATAGAGGCTCAACAAACAATCTCTGTTCGCGGGCAATCTAGTTGGCAACAACCAGACCTAGCATCCAGGCCCGTAACCAGCTCATGACACCAGGAGGGGCGAAGAGTTTTCTGAGAGGGGCCCAAATTTTTTGAACTGTGTCCAATAGTTTTAGATTAT
>JGI24022J15233_10008401_pt1 | contig 11526 bp, 4 predicted proteins | sample Ectturendosymbi2_FD_15233 | JGI IMG/M metagenome (IMG submission 15233)
ATAAGGGGAGTGGATGTAGAAAAGTATGCATGTTATGTCAACAAACTTCGCCAAAACGTTGGTTTGGAAACATGAAAATGACGTCAAATTGTGACGTCACATAGAGCGCACACCAAATACAAATGACCACCATATGACCCTGAACGAACCCCCCCCATGAAGATTTTCTGCGTACGCCACTGTTTATGTGCAGTACAATTTGCGCACCAAGCGATCTTGCGTCAAACTAGTTTGCATCAAACCTACTTCATTACAACAGCGCACTGGCAAAAAAAACTGACTTTGCCTTTGCTTTTTGTCACTGGAAAGTTTTGACAATTATTCTTTCTTGACGACGATATGACGTGAGAAGCTCCGCCGACACGTCAATACGTTTTGCATTTCTGCGTTAAATTTGTATCCTCGAATGTTGCACTGTGTTTCTCAGTGAAATAATTTTGTCAAATTTTATTGTAGGACGTTTTTGGAACACTTGTCATGTATAACATATACGAAAATGTTGCATATCGTGTGAAGAAAGGGATTTGTGTTTTGAGAGAAACAAATATTTTACTAGTAATTACTGTGAAATTAGAAGCTGAGATTGTAGTTGAGCTGAAAATGATACACCATGGTATTCAAGGTGACAAAACATTCTGTAATTGACTGGAGCGATCCCTTGTCGCAGAAAGTTTCTACTTATAAGGCTTCAAATGTACGTAAGAACCCTGAAATCCTATATACGATATCTTCAAATGTTTTAAGTAAATGTTGATGTTCTTTGACAAACCTGAGCTCAGTTTTCGTGTAAGCAAGTAATCAACGCTGATCACCTCGGAATATCCGATTTTATCCTGGCACTTTGTCATCTGCACTAGAAGCATCAAGCGTGGCATTTGACCACGTTTTATTGAAAATGTATTTGCGTGCTTCTACAGGTGTGTTTAGACAGATCAGCAGACATGGTCTTCATCCCTTGCGGACACATCGCTTGTTGCATGGAATGCACAAGGGCACTGCGGACGTGTCCTATCTGTCGAGTGAAGATAGATAAAGCTGTGCGAACCTACACATCTTAGAATGCACAAAACCATTTTTGCTTTGATAAAGCTTAAAACTCCGTAATTTTCTTTCACGTTTTCTGTTTGCCTGTCGTCAATTTCTTTCCCGTGGTGTTTGATTGTTGAGACCTTGGCTTTACTTATGGTGTAATGGAAACGTAATTAATTTTTTATACTCCATTTTACTGATTTTAAGTCAGGTGAAAAACGATTTCGAGGGTTTCAAAACTTTGAAAGTGTTTTGGAGAGTCAGGTGATGTCTTCGAATTTTGATAAAGTGAAATTGGTGTGAAGCCATTGCTTTACTATGAAAACATTTACAAAGGGAGCTGCAACTCTTGCACTGTTGTGAATAGGGGGTTACCATTTTCCAAAGAAAAAACAGTTTGAACAATGCAGTCCAGAGTAAAGTACGAAGCTCACACATTACGTCCCTTTCCGAGCAGTCAAGGGGAGAAACTGGTCAAATGCACGTCGGCGAGTGAACTTCATTGCCTCCCGCATGGAAAAGAAAGAATTGTGCAACACATGCAACTCTTGGTTAATCTTACGGGACGGAAGTGTGAGCAATATTCACAGATGGGGCTTGGAAATGGAACCAATATGCTGTTATGTCGAAATAGATCCAGTACGAAACGGTGGGCGTCTGGTAATGCAGCTCTATGTCAACATCGGAGATCGCCATTTTCCTGATTTTATTCTCAACAACTGAAAGATATACATTTTTTTCCTAAACGAGCATAGTAGAAAATTGAAGATAATCCTGGTTTTTGCACCTGTTGAAAAATCGGCACCTGTGGCTGTTTGTTGTGACAAGTATTCACTTCTCCAAATTTATTCAAGGGTGAAGTGGGTGATGCGATGCACAGCAGAGGCATTTAGCCAGATCTAATTCAGAATGAACGACATTCAATATACGATGAACACCGTTCTTTGACCATTTACTTATCATGATCCAAATATGAAGAAAATCATTACATTCTTACGATGATTCCAAACGAAAATTGCTGCAGAGCAAAATGAAGTTCAAATGTTTAGACTGACCAGCTGCACAAAGCTTTGAACCACGTTATTCGCTTTAAAAAACTTTCCCAACTTTAACTAAAAACATTTCTAAAGATGAAAACTCTATTTTTAAAATCCACAAAATTTCGAGAATTTTTAGTTCAAAAGAAGTTACTGTATAAAAAAACTTTACTTTTGCTAACAAGTCGTTTCTGATTTTTAACCTTATGCGCTTTCTCTTTGAACGTTTGCTATTAAAAGCCTATGGTGGACATAATTGTTGTAAGGAACGTCTGGATTGAATTATATATGCAACTTTAAATATGCTAGTTGTCTGTTTTCTGTACTAAAAGTATTTTCCGTTCGTCATATTGTGTGATATGCTATGAACAGTATGGTGACCAAGCAGTAAATAAATTTTCCACGAGGTGAACATCGCACCAACCAGTGGTGCAGCCACCCCAAAAATTTTTTTTGGAATCCTTTGACTTTAAGCAAGTAACATTATTTTGTTTGGGACACCGCCTCTCAAAGCACAAAATGACAAGGATATGCTAGAAATTTGGGGAATGACATGGCCACCATTGCTCCCCAATGGCTACGCCTATGGCACCGACGCACTTGGAACAAACTAGATAGTAAGGAAAACAGCAAATCATAAACAAACCACCAATTTATGAAGCGAACATTCATACAGTTGAAGAACAACCCAGTTTTCATTCTATGGATGCCTGTGAAGATAAATGGATTAACAAAATTTTAACGCGCAAATTGATGTTAAACGCATGATTCGCCTTCGTTTGAAAAATTTTTGTGCTTTGGTGACTTGTTTGAACTTTTTACCACCCATGTAGTTACTACGTTACTGATGTTGATACCTTTCGTCACACCGTTCGGCATTTAATTTTAAAGGCACTCCCTACAGCACCTTTGCCAACCTTACTAACGCTATTTTGGTAACGCATTTTACCATCTCTGTGTTTTGTGTCATTTAATGATTCCGTCAATGTTGATTTGTTGCGTTGCTCGGTCATTGGCGTCAGATAGTTTCCCAGTTTTAGTGAAAAATATTTTTCCTGGTATTTTCCAGTTTGTTTACTTGCCGTACCTTTACGTTTTAATTTGTTCATTTTATTCTTGATTTTGATTTCTTTCTCTGCTCTTGCTTTCACCTTTTAACTTTCCACCCGTAAGAATTGCTGTACAGGTTTCAGGACTGAGGATGCATAGTGTTGATTTTTTTAATTAAAAAAAAAATGTTTTTTTATTAAAAATTTTACTCATTGATTCAACTGCGTCGCTTTTGTGGAGACTATAGTTACTTGAATACATTTATCGTATGGTTTATAAAAACATTTTTTCTAGTGATTTACATCCAGTGTGTATTCATTTGAGCTTCCTGATCACTTGTGCTTGATTTTCCATTACACCCATTCTTGGCACACCCACAAATCACATTGACATCAGAAAGTGATGACAAATATTCAGTGATATCATTCAGTGATAAATTTTGTGACGCCACACTCTTGTTATTATTTACATAAAACGCACAATGCCTATTTGGATTATAGTAACATCACCTCCGATAAATCTTCCGAAGGCGACATACAAATGCTTGAGAAGGATCAACTCTCCGCCACCAGAGTTAAATTGCGATTTGATGAAACTGCCACCTTTAGCGACGGGCGAAGTGAATCATTCTTCTGAGGTTATCCCAACAAAGAGAAACATTTATGCTCCATTGCTTTGAAAAACTAATGTTCAACATGGTTCCTTACCGCCTTCCTCTCAGCACGCCAAATTGTTCAAACAATTCAAATTATAGCGTGTTAAATCACCACGTAAATGTTCAGCTTCCACTATCAAAATTTTGTTAGCATTTAACTTTTTTTCCGTAAAACCGTCAGCTTGTGGAATCTCTCCCTCTTGAAGGAAAATAATTATCTTTACGAATCCTTCTTATTATTATCTACACAAAAAAATTATACTTATCAGCTGCTTGGATTTAACGCACTACTGACATCTGTGCGTTGCACGTTGCACGCTGCGTTCCGCTCACAGCTGAAATTTATCATAGCGCTTTTGCGTATTTGGTGACGTAAAAGGTGCACTACACCTATTACTTCACTGTAGCATTCACGGACTTTCTAGCCATATATTCTGGATGAGTCCGTAAATGCAAACGTCATTTCGCAAAAATAAATACCTCAGAGGTTTACATGGAAGAATTATACTGTTTTGTCATAGAAATAAAGACGTTAAATACCCTAAAACATTTGTTATTGTTTATAATACATTTTCAACAAATTGACAATTTCATGTAAATCATGTCTACTGCGGTTTGATGCGAATGTCAGCCACACAGAAAATGAGTCGTTAAGAAGAGTCAATAACGAGACTATAACCAACCTTGTTTTTGTCAAACCCTCAAGTATATGTCAATGCACCAAAACCTTGATCTATTGTTGCCTTCGTAACATCAGGTCACAAACAGGCATGTTTTTTACATTCAAAGCTATTCCGCTAAGTGCACCTTACGTTGTAAAGATAAGGCGATGGTTTTGCACATTTTGAATCACGTAGTGCGGCGTTAATTGTTTTTGTGAACCCATACAGATAATTGAACCATCTGTTTACTTTGCTTAAATATGGCGACAAAAAACAGCAAAACAAAATTTAATGAAATCGAAGATACGACAAAGCTTTTTTGCTGAAATTGAAACTCCCTGCACGAGTTTTGACTGTTTTGATTGCATTTTTCCTGGGGAGAAATCAGCAAATGACATTTTACAGCATTGTATTGTTGTCAGTGATGAAATGTGTTGAGTTGATCAAATGAAAACAGAAAACCAGTATTTTTCTTGAAGTTTGACTTGTTCTGTGTTTGCGGCAACTGCTTTCATCGTGCTCTTTTTTGTTTTAGAATGTGTCTTTACACGATTTTTATGATTCCTTGTTCAAAAACTGTTTGATCATTTTCACCAATATTCTAATTTGCATGTATGCATTGCAGTTCCTTGTACATATGTCTTTCGATTGAAGTTAATTAGATAAACATTTTAAACTTTTCATTGAGTACCGCACAGTTTTGTAGCTGTAGCGTTGCCACTACTAAAATCGACACTTGACATCATCACGCAGCGTGGGCGTTTCCTTTGTCGAGATAGTAAAGTTGGCTTCAATTTGCTCGTGAAATGCGATTCAAACAAACAGCGAAGCTCGAAATAGATTGGCAGCTCTCAAAAGGCTATATAGGAATCACAGTTTTCGACCATTAATATAGCTTTCAAGAGTAATTTAAGACGTTTTGCAGAAAACAAAAAGTCTTTTTTCAAATGCATTACAACGTAACATGATTTAAAAATACTTCTTTTGATTTGATTGCCAAGACATGATTTTCATGAGGTAAACAACATAGTCATGACCACTGATAGTGACTGTCTATCGTGTTTGGAGTACGTTCAGTTCAGAAAAAAAGCGACACAAACTTCGTTTTTTGCTAAAAACGTGCAAGGGAAAAGTAAAACAAATGTTTAGGATTTTACCAATTTATCAATGTAAAGCCTTGAAGGTCCTATCGCGATGCCGATCAACTACAGCCAATTTGAAAGCAGATCAGGGCATGACGTCAAAATTGCGTAAATAATCTTTGATTTACGTGTGACGTGATACCGATAGGCAAAGATGCTGACATTGACTCAAGCACTCCCTCAGCTTGTTCTATTGGTTAGACCTACAACGCTTTTCTTGTGTTGAAGTTTCTGCCTGACGTTACGAGTTGGTATAAGTTACCGGGTGTTGTCATACGCTACCAACAGTAAAATGATGCTAGGACTTGCTACCAAGTACTAAGGCCTACGACGCATTATTTGCTACGAAGCACGAAGTGTAAGTTCTACTTCAGGGATTCCCAAACTTTTTACGAATTCGTACCACTTGAGCACCACGTATTGTCAATGCGTACCACTACTTCAAGAACAACTAATTTGATCTCAGTTTATTCTGAAGAGTAATATACAAAAACAACAAAAAAAGGCCACAACTCAATTTAATGAGATTTTTGTTTTTGTTTACCTTCCACCATTGGTCGATGCGTGGCGTAAATTCGCTAACAGTGCATCGAAACTCATAATGTTACGAAAAATTGGGAATAGCAGGCTACAGGATTTTTTATGTATTTAGAAACAAAACCCGATACGTAAATTAGAAAGCTGTTAATCCAGGTTTTTGTGCAAATTGGAAGTTACTCGCCAACTCGCGTACCACCTGGCAGACCTTCGTGCACAACAGGTTGGGAACCCCTGTTAAATCAGATGCAACCGAAATAAAATTGGTTTCAGACCACGGCGTGTATACCCAAAGACCAAAATAAGCTTAAAGCAAGCAAACACTGTTTCGTTCCTGGTTGCAGAAGTATTTCAAAGTCAGGCTTATTAAATTTTCGTGAACTTTTTGTAAGCAGAGGTGGAAAACAATGTTTCATAACAACAATAAGCATGCAGAGTATAACAAATTACAAAGTGCATTTCCAGTAAAATGTTCCGTAAAATTAAAACTGAAGTTGTGAAATGCATTTTTATCAACAAAAGTTTTGTTGATCTGAAATTTCTTCTGAAATACTTTGTGACATCAGTGAACAATTAGCCCGAAACGACAGAAACATTAAGGCGGTTCTATAACGTAACAGTGAAAAGCAGTACAGAACTCAACAACCTTTTACACATGTTTTCCTCTTGATTTAGAGTCACGACCTAAGTAGTACCAGGAGACCTCCAAACATCTCACAGGTGCAGCAACCTTTGATAGTTTTGCTGCATCTGTACCAAGGCGTGACCGGGCCACATCTGTGATGAAATCACGTGACCTGGTTCTTAGGGGGCCTCTTGGCTGCTTTCCTGTGGGTGTAACCATCAGTAAAAGCGTTTGATCTACCTACGACTTTATGGCAAGTAGCCTCAATCTTTGCGCTTATTTTAACAAACTTGTTTTTTATGGTCACTTATTTTCGAACGTTGAACTTAAAGCATTTTCAGATTGTACACTGATCAAATTTCATTCTTTAATGGCCGCAAAAACGAAAGCTAAAAGGTTTCCTTAGTTGTACAACGAGGCCCACAAGTTCACATATGAGTCCACGCGCTTTCGCATAAACGGTGGAATTTTGCGTGTTGATATCTTTTGTTCCATTATTGAGCAACTCATCACATTATTTCAGTGTTCAATCAACTGTAGTGTCCACCAAAACGACAAAGTTGAATCAGTCAGTGCAGGTTGATTCACCTCCGTCGCCTTTATGGAGACGATACTACTTATTAGAAAGTAGATATGTGCAAGTTTGAAATATCGCAAAATCATGTGAACGGTGCACAGGCGGCTGATTTTTTTTAAGTTGCAAACCTAGGCCGTTTAATTGTTATTTCACTATTTTTTGTGTTTCAGAGGGGTACTGAGTCTCATTTTGATGACTCCACATCCCTCCGACTCCAAAACGTTTTGCTCCGCATCTGCTCCCCCTCCGAAAATCATGGAAATATTCAAGCCCGACTCCGTCATGACTCCGCAACGTTCGAAATTCTACTGCAACACATATACTGTACATTGTTTCTTAACAGTTTTGTTTAATGTAATTCCAACCTGCACGACTTTTTTCTATTTAAAGAGAATTCCTTTCCTACTTCACCAAAATCAGCTTCAAACAGACCATCATAAAAGTGACATTTTCATGTAGCTGGTGCAACTTCAGCTTTTATGCTGTCGTGTATGCTTATGGTCAAGCTTTCTGTATTGCAAACGCATTTGAAGCTAAGCATTATGCCATCTAAGAAACACTTTTTATTTTTAGTATTAGCTTAATCATTCGTGTTTATCCTGTTGCAATACAGCACCTTCCCACTAGGCTCAGCATGCATTCAGTTCCACTACAAAAAAACGTTCTGCTTATGCAGTTTTTGCATCTTCATTTTAAACTTTGTACTGTTTGCCGAAAGATGCATCCTTGCGATAATGCTTAAGTCATTGATAAGTCTTGAGTCTTAATTATGCCTCAGTTCAAGTGTCGGCAAACACTGGGCCGCGGCCCAATGCCGGTCCGTGAAGAGATTGTTACCCGGGCGTGCAGAACCAAGGCCAAATTGGTCCAAAAGTGACTATAGAACGACTGACATAAGGAACACACTGCGGGTGCCATTCACCACCGCAATCCCTGCAGGTCGGAGCATCTTACTGCTGCAAAGCAAGCCCAGATCTCTCACTGAATCAGTGCCATGATGACATACGAGTTGCAAAAAGTTTGCATGTGCAAAACATTCATTATTTGGTTGAGGGCCGGTCCGCAAAATGATGCCTGGCTGAAACCGGTCCGCAGGGCAAAAAAGGTTGCAGACCCCAGCTTCGATCGATGGCCGTCAACAGCAACTTCCTTTTGTTGGTACGTACTGCATTACTGTATAATACTGTATGTCAATACAAGGAAAGCTTCGCAGCATAGGCTACATTGCATAATCCTGGCAATAACCACACACGCAAGCCACCAGAAAACAACCCAACTACGGTTGGATACGATGGTCAGTTGGCCCACTTCATCAAAAATGAGCATATTGTTCAGCTCTACAGCCTGCCTTGCTGAAACTTTGAACTGATTGCAAAACTATATGTCATATTGAGGGGACGTGGCCGGCTAGGCGAGTATATAGGCGCTCGATGGCGGGTGTTCAAATCGCAACAGGTTTTGTGTACACATAGGAGATGCAAAAGCTAAGCTTTGACTTAGTAAAACTCAACAAGTTTGTGTCAGTGACAATCATATTTAAGTAACTCCATAAAGCTTCGAAAATCAAAATTTAAAAGCAATGATGACATGACATTCGTAAAGAAAGTGAAACGAAAATGTATTCCTTGGCAGTAACGAAGCCAGCACAAGTTTGGGGGGGGCAAATGTTTTGACTAGCATCAGTTTGTTTTAACAACAGCATGTTGTTTGGGACGACGTCTCTCAAAGCACAAAACAATACGATAATGCTAGAATTAGGAGGGGCGTGGCATCTTGCCACTCCTGGCTACATCTATGCTGTTCTTCTGGGCCTTCATTGACAAAAATCGTTTGTCTCCTCTTTTGCAAAAACCAACTGGAGTCCGCTCCGCGGACTCGGCTAATCCGGATTTTGACCACCTGTGGTGTGTTTATCTCATCTTATTTGCATTCTTTGATGTGTCTCGTGGATACCAAAATCCTTGTGCTTCTTTAAATCCTTGTATGTGATGATTTTACGCACTGGCATCATTTTTGCTCTGTAGCTCACTGTTAGCGTCTTGTACTGTCGCATGGTAAAGCGAATTTAATTACACGGTTCATTCGCCTTTGCTATAATTGACATCACAGGTTTGCAGATAATTATCTTTGAACAAATACCTACAATCAGTCATTCATCCGCCAATTCGTCCGCCGAAGCTTGCGGTGATACATGCAGCTTCCAACAGTGTCGCCTTCGTCGACTCGCTTGTGAATGTATATTGCATCCAATTCACATAGAGCAGTAATCAGTACCGCGACTAATTTGCAACTTGAAGAGCGCAGAGAAATGGCTAATTTACTTGTTGCAAGCGATGCATTAAGAGTTTATATACTGGCTTGCTACAGAGAATAGGGGAGGTACGTTAGGTTGGAACGTGGAGCAAGTTAAAACATTGCAGCTCTGACACAAATATTGAACGAGTGGTTGCGTTCTGCCGCCTGCGGAACGTGTTGGATTATTTTCTAGAGCTACGCAAGAGCTGTATGTTAAAGTGGAATACATGACAGACAGGTATTAAGTGTATAGCACCTCAAAGCGATAATGGCTTGTAAGGCATTATTCATGTTGTGTCATCAAATTCCGTCGAAAGGTTGGTTTGAAATATGAATGAAATGTCATAAATGACGTGACGAACAGCTTGCCCCGAGCCATTGAAACGAAATGACACTATAAGCCATCACCTACTGAACCATCAGTGATCACCCCATCGCAAACATCGCTGCAAGTCACGGACTCATACGCAGCAGGTGAGGATTTCCATAAGTAGTGCGTCAAGTTCTCATATTTTCACATCTGAATAATCATCGCAAAACCATCCTTGAGCCCAGGCAGCTGATTTCTCGAAAGCATGCAGAAAAGAGTGAATTGATTTTTCAATTAAACCAATTCTTGTAATTAAGAATAAAAAATATTTTTTAAACCACTTCATGATTGGTCAGAATGCAAGAAAATGTCCAGTTTGCAATCTTTTATTTTAGACGAATGAATGTTTGATCATTTAGCTCTGAATTTTGGAAAAAGCGAAACGTAAACTAAATTAGGCCATTTTTAAAGCCAAACAGATGTTTTTTTAATTAGTTGTTTAACCACAAGCGTGCAAACCGGCGCTAGCCTGATATTGATGTTGTGTCGTATCACGTCGAACTTTCAAAAAATAACACATAATCTATTAGAGGATTGCAGAAGGTCGTGAGCAGCGCTAAAACAGAAAATGAAATAGAGATCCACGATTCAGAAAAACAAACGTCACAGATCAACATTGCCCAAGCGCTAAGTGCTGCAAGAACGATGCTGTGAATATTTCACTGAAAGAAAATGGTGTAGTTCGATCTCAATTCCGCTGCATGCACAAATACGATACTTATTTTATTTTTGGTGATATTGAACTTGCTGTGGGCGAAGATACAACAAAACTTCTCTCCGCGTTTTTAGCGTGGTTTCTGTCTCAGATGATCGCGTGGTTTACAACAGACCGTAACGTGCAGTGGAAAAAGTCTAGGAAGCCAACTCAAGTTAAAGTTTCGGCGGTAATGCGAGATAGAGTAATTCGGTAATAAAGTTTACACTCTAGTTACGATACAAATAAACGGTTGTTCAGTTTTTCCATGCTAGAAATTTCAAGCAACAATTCGTAAGTCATTCCTTTGTCTCTCAAAGTTTTTTAATTGATGTCAACCTGAGTGGAAAGTACCAGCCGCTGGGAGTTGCCTCTTCTTACTGAAAACAACAATTACAGGCTCTAGCTTTGCAGCACAAAACTGCTCTCTGCTGAAACGCGGAGTGAAATTTTGTCAATCAGTGTGCCGAATGGCCGTTACGATCTGGTTTTTTGAACAGTAGCTGTGTGTAGTGGAGGGTTTCCAATTGGGCTCAATTGTTGCAATCTTGAGTTTTGATCTTTGCAGCAGTAAGTAGTTTTTCTTTTTGTTTCATATGTCGGCTTTTGCGCAGGACTGAAGATGTGTAACACTAAGGTTACCATATCTGATGAGGCACAATTCCTGACTGATTTGTGTTTAGTCACTTCGACCAATTTTTGCGACGAAAACACTTTTATTATGGTTTAAATTCCGGTTGCATCCAAAGCACATTTCCACCGTCGCCTTTCCGTGAGAGTAGGATAAATACAGAACAAAACGAAAACAGCAAAATTTGTTGCATTTTGCTAAGCGCAATGCCAGTCGTTTCTG
>JGI24022J15233_10008403_pt1 | contig 11524 bp, 5 predicted proteins | sample Ectturendosymbi2_FD_15233 | JGI IMG/M metagenome (IMG submission 15233)
CCCCTGGATCCACCCGGGCATAAGCTGAGTTCTCCATCTTACATTATATCTGAACAACGCGAGTGAAACTGCACAAATGGTTGAAGGAGCTGCGATTGAAAAAATCACACTAATTTTCAAAACAACACTAATTGCTAAGACGTTGGTAGGTTTCGTGCAGTATTGCATTCTGAGGTTTTATGTCTTTGCGGTTATCGTATGCAAGCATTTGATGGACCTTACCTTAGCAAGGGTTTGAGAAACTTTTGGAAACTTGAAACTGATAAAGAAACCAACCAATAAGGGACCGAGCAGCGATGCGACGACGATTCCTGCATCGGAAGCAAAGCCCAGGTCAGAAATATTTTTGTATAATAGAATTGTAGTCCAACAACATGTCTATAATGAGTTAAATTTTGCGTTGGTGCTAGACCAGTGGTTCCCAAACTTTTTCTGGTCGCGCACCATTTGTGGGTCCCGTATTTTCAACACGTACCACCTTGTTCCAGGAAAAGTCAATGTGTCAAATATCATTCGATCAAATGTTTGGAAAACCATAATTGACACAAATGCAACATGAAGAAATGGCTGTGAGAAAGTTTTGTGGTCATTTTTAGAAATTAAGGAGGGAAGAGGGCTACACAAAAATTCAGGAATTTATTAACAAAACCCGACATGTAAAAATTATAGCTGTGAATATATTTTTTGCGAAGAAAAAAAGAAAGTAGGTCTATTCGCGTACCACCTTGAAGGCCTTCGCGTACCACTACTGGTACGCGTACCACAGGTTGGGAACCACTGTGCTAGACAAACGACGAGTCAATATGACCTTAACTTTTTATGTACTGATGTGTTGTAAAAGACACGTTTTCATTAGCTTAAGCAAAAACAATTTGACGAACTTATGCCACAAATCCCAATAAAAATACCAGCTTAAGGAATTACATAAATATTCTTGTTTCGAAACAGTTTTCACATTTTTCACATAATGATGATTTTGTTTGCTCTGACAAACACATTGTTCAGTTGACGTTGTTTTAGTTAATTTGTATGAACCATTGGCGTACACTTCCCCTGCTGTATGAATTCTTTTATAAGAAAATTCCTATGAGTTCTTCAATATATTTCATTCGAATGACTTAGTTTCCCTGATAATGACATTTCGAAATCAAACACAAACTCATGCTGCTTATTACCCAAGTCTTGGAACGGGACAACCAAATCATCGTTCAACTGTTCAGCTTTGGAAAAAATGAACAACCACAGTGGCATAGTCCCGAGCGCCAAGATTGTTGATGTTGCAGTCATTGTAACGCTAGAAACAGCAAAAACATTTCATAACAAAGATACGAAAGGAATATTCAAAGATCTTGTCTTAGTTTTGAAGCATTGCTTTTTTGAAAAAGGAAGCTTTTATTTATTCGGTTAGCGACGTAAACCTGCAACCAGCATAACTGTTCGGTTTGAGCAGAACATCCATTGCAAGTTGTTCGATCACCAGCAGCCTGTATTGCGAAGCAAATCACCGACATCGACATTGCTTGCATTCAGCTGTAAAGTACATTTTGCAGATTTACTGTATCATTGTACGTGTTTATACGTATACAGAGCCTTTAAAACATTTATGAACGAATGGTGATTTGTCTTCGCAGCACTCTTGAAAAGCATCTCCAGTTCAGAAAAGTTTTGTAAAACTATGCGGTTATTGACAAAACTGTCGCTTTCGGTAGAAGTAGCTCTTTGGAGCCAATTTGTGGTTTAGTGATAACAGCAGGGCATCGCATGTTTTTCAAGGCAGATGAAAGTAAAAATGTAGTAGAAGCATGAGAGTAGTGCCTTCCCACCATTGAGTGTAACGGCAATGCAGTGGATAAGGAATAAAAAGTAGCAATCTTTGTAACACTGGCATGACGGATTGCAAGCAACTTAGCTAAAACGGCGAAAAGCTTAAGCAAACCACGGGCTAATGACACACACCACAGATCCATGGCAAATTGACTACCCTGAACCCGGTAAACTCTTTACTTTCCACAGTTTTTCTGAGGAATTTTCAAACTGCCAGGACAGTATCAAGTTAACCTCAAGTCGACAATTCCATCCATCCAATATACGACAAGATTGCTGATTGATCCACCTGGAGCAGAACCTTGTATCATCACGCCGAGGGCTTCCACTTGAGTCGTCTGAAAAATTTTTGTCAAAGCCCAGGCAATGGCTGCAAAGAACATGCAAATGGTGAATCGCAATGGCCATGTTTTATGTGGTTAAACTGAGTTGACGAACACAACTTACGTGGAACCATCAGCAGCTGCAATGCCACGCCAGTGAGATATGCCTTTGGTCTTTTGATGTAGTACCATATTGTTTTATACTTTAGTGCGCATCCAATTCCAATCATGCCCACAGCGTTGGCGACTCTTGCAAATGTTTTTCATAAACGTTAACATTAGCCAAGCAAGTAGAATGCATATGGTATTGAGAGAATTAGAAAAAAAGTAGATGTTTTGGGTAAAAGAGGCGGGGAAGGAGGGCACACCAAATGTTTGGTGCTGTTTCCCCGTTAGAACAAACCGTTCTTTCTGAGTTTATTTATACCAATTTAGTGTTTAGCCATCAAAAGAATAATGCCGGCAGAAAATCATCTCAACCTGGAATTGGTTAAATCTGTTATAGGGTAACCACGAAAGCTGTAATGAATAGTTTTAATCACATCAATTTATGAAAAAGCTGGAACTGCAACGTAAGTACATTGCATCTGCGCGCTCACACTCAATATACAACAAAATGCATTTTGATCATTGTCTCTCTTTAACTTATAGAGATTACTTACATCCATAATATTTGCAATAGCAGAGCATCAGGGTTGCTTCTTGGCGTAGTTGCCAGTGTTGTTGTAGGGATGCATCCATTAAGTGCAGTGACGTCTACAAATCAAGTTCACAATGCTATTTTTTCAATTGGGTGAGACCTAATTTTTATCTGTTAATGACGAGTAATTGCTTGAATAAGTGTCACAATGTTGCAACTTGCAATGGTGCTTAGAAGTCAGTAACAACTTTTGATAAGGTACTTGTCACTGAAATCTGACTGCATGTGAGTTTGCATACATAAAATTAATATTCCGGTTTTAATAAACTGTGACCTGATTTTTGCGAAAGGCTTATGTGAGGATTGATCAGGGATATCTTGAACTAGATATCCCTGGGATTGATGTGCAATTTATTGATATATAGAACAATTATCGCCACAGCACATATGCCCGAACCTCAGTGGTCAGGTAGAATCTGACGGAACTCAGTACAACGCTACAATAACAAATGCTTACACATTATTTACGATGGGTGCGTTGCATCAGCCAAATGTTATAAATAACAAACTGATTATTATCGTTGATAATCGTCAAAATTTATTGGCCGAATGGCAAAATTATTTCAACAATCATGCAGCTTGTTTCGTTTATTATTTGAAATCTTTGATGCAAACAGATGATATTCAAGCGTTTGCTCTCACATGAAATTCGTTTATCAGGTAAGAACATTGCACGTGAGCTGCTTTCTACAACATTTGCAGCATCACGCAATCGGAAAGTTACGAACTATGTTTACTCCAATAGAAAAATTCCACCTACTTGAAAATTGGCATAAAACTGTTGAAGTGCTTACTGCTGTTGACAGATTCATGTTTTGTTTTATTCATAACAATAAACAAAATAGAAATGTGTCCAACAAATTCACGTGTGTCTTTCTTATTGTTCCTTGAGAAGATGGACGGTTGTTTTCTCAGAGAGCGCTTTCACACACAAATCTGGTACAGGCTGTGATCAAGAAAAAAACGTACTTGATGTGGAATCATCTTCAGTTTCTCATAACACGCAAGTGCTAAGGGAAGACTAAAATAGCACAAGAAAACAACTGAGTGGTGAATCGCTAGGCTAGTATATGATAACAACGAACTGACGACCTCTTCATAACTAAAGAAAATATAGTGAGTGTTAAAAACCAACTAAGTTAAACGATCTTGTTAGTCATAGAGGTGGCGGGGCAGCAATGGCTGAAGTACAACCCCCAGATATTTTGGTTAAAACTCTTTAGCGACCGCAGCAGCCGATATATCGACATTGCACCTTGTTTTTTGCGATAAACCGCGAACCGCTAAAGTTATGTCCACCCGCGAAGTATTGTAAAACAGGTATTTTCACCGCGCATCTTTGAGGTATTAGCAATGAATTTGTGACGTCATTTAGGACCTCAAACCGGGGACAAACCTAAAAAGCGGCGTAGTCAAAAAGTAGTGGGTATGTTAAAAAACGTGTAAAAAAATATACATACATGTTAGAAAAAGTCATTCTACATGAAAAATGTAGGCCAAGACCCACAAATTGTAAAAAAAATTACAAAAAAATTGTGCACGTTTTTTAGGGGTTTCAGAGAGGAATTTCGTGACTTTTAAGGGTTTTTTTCGCAAATAAAAATAATTCAATCTCCGATTCCGAACAGAAAAAAATCTGAAACTTGCAAAATATATTCACATCCACGTCCTACAACAACCTACCAGATTTCAAACAGAAATAATAATAAGAAAAAATTATGGCAATTTGAAATCTAAAAGGTTGGTTAACGGTAAAAATGATTTCAAGCACGAAAACAAAATTTTATTTCAGAAACTGATTCATGTTTTGTCTTCATCGGCGCTAAACCGTTTAATTGGCTTATTTACCTTCTAGAAATTGGAATTCCTGAATTGAATGTATTGCCTCATGATTTGAGAACCTGTACTGACAAAATTATTCATCTCTGTATTTGATCACGACCTTTGATTTGGTTTGTATCTTGCTGTGGGTAATCATGTGGTAAATCAATGTTATAATTATTCTCGTTCACTATATATTCCTTTTGCTAGACTGGTTCTGTCGATTATCACAACTTTTGTTGCCCCGAACTTCGTGTGAATTAGGGAATTTTGTTGGAATGGTAGCTTTTTGAAGATTAGTAAGAGGAGTTCTTGCAATGTTAAATGTACAGAATCGTGAATGTTTGCTGCTCTATATTATCAAATCCGTGGTTTTAATTTGCCGGAATTGCTATCATTTTAAAAATGTCAATTTGAAGTTTTTTTGGTATAAATGGGGTGATGATAGCCTTAGATGTGTCTTTTCATTACTTAGTGAAGTTAAATTGTAAATATTTTCGAAAAATTTGCTTTTTGGGGCATGGATATACTTTTTTTGATGCAAAATGCTGCAGCATCCGAGAATTTTTGGACCCCCATGCCTTTGCTGTTGTAGCGGCTGCAGGCTTTCTTCCCGCAGTGTGGTTTTTCGTGAGTGCAGCGCAGATTGGTTGATCGAACGCACCTCAAGCGCGATGGGGGTATACGCCTTTTTAAAACACGAGGCTCGTCACGCGCGGGGTGAGAGCAGTGCCAGATGAGGCTTTTAGGGGCCCTGAGGCATAATTGTTTGAGGGCCCCCATCTTTTCAATAAAAGCCAATATGTCGCATGGTGCTGTCTCCATAATACTCGTATTCATCAGCGAAATAACACACTCTGCAACATCAAATGAAAAGCGGAGATATGCAATGCGAAAATGAAACCATATTTCTTATCATACACTCAGGGATGCGAAAAAGTTCTCAGATTTTCCCACCATGTTAGACACTCAAACTATAATAGTACTCTTCGTGCTTTTTTGCAAGCAAATTCATGTATCAGCTTGTCAAAATTTTGTTTCCGTATTAGTTCGCTCTCAATACTCATCAGTGACAAATGATTAAAACGTTGTTGATAGCTGTGAAACATTAACATTGGCATTGCTTTCATTTACAGCTACAGTGATTTGATAAGTAGACCTTGACGTCATTATGAGTTCGTTGCGTTCATTCTTATCCAGTGATGGCTTCTTAGTAATTACGTTAAATGTTAGAGATCAAGCTTGTCTCAAACCTATGTCAGCAGACATGGCATATTTTTCTTAATTTGACCATCGCGATTTTCTTGATCTAGTCTCAATTTTCTTTTAGCCACTCCACTTTTGTATTTCCGCTGCGTTTTTCCTGACTTGACGATATCCGTAATCTCAGGTACGAGGCCACTGTTTTCTCACAACACTCAAGGACGACAATCTTCACTGCGAAGTTAGTATTTCTAACTGAGGTAGCTGAACTACCAGCGTATCGTAACAGGCTTTATGCCCTGTTCTTTTCCTCTGTGTCGTGAATAAGATCCCATACCGTTCTTCCACGATGTCACAAGCGCCTGTAATGTGTTTTTTCCTGTTGCACGCATAGTCTGTATATTGCAGGGGCCCCCAAATACTTTTTGGAGCGCCCCAAAATTAGTTCTAAATTCTCACGACCCAAGCATTTTGTGAGCATATAATTTTGTGGAAAATACTCTATAATTAGATATAAATTTTAGGACTAGGCCTACTANTGGCAATAGCAATTTTCGTGCACAAAATTTTATAAAACTTAGCACATGAAACGGTAGGCCAGAATTGTCGCATTTAATGAGAATGNCAAATTTGGAATGTAAATTTAAATTATTTCGTGACCCAGAGTGTAAGGTCTCGCGACCCAAATTTGGGCCGCGACCCACTATTTGCGGAACCCTGGTATATTGCATTGAACGTTGGGCAACAACCACAGTGCGTAGACAGGCTATAACTGTATTGAATGCCAGCTTTCATGTTGGGGGCCCCTTAACTGCAGGGGCCCTGAGGCCTGTGCCTCACGGGCCTCATAGCTAATATGGCACTGGGTGAGAGCCACAAAAAATCTGTTAGTCTTCGTATTATAGCTTTGCCACTGAGACGTCTCGAGCTTTCCGTTTGATATGTCTGCGTTTTCTTTCTGAAATGTTTGAGTTTGTCTTTAAATGGAGTAAGATGATGTCAGCCAGAGGCGAATTTTCATTTTCGGGGCTCTAGGCTATTTTAAATTGGGGGCCCTTCTGGAAGTTTTGCGACGGCTGATGTCATACAAATTAGCACTGCACGTGCTTGCTACATTCACTAAACAAATTGTTCCAATACATATTTATTGAGTACCTCACTGTAGGCCCGTAACCAGAGGGCGGAGGGTGCGAAATCCCCGAAAAATTTTTGGCCCCTTGGAAAAATTAGTTGGACATTGTTTAAAAGTATCGGACATGGTTTAAAAAATTTGGGCCCCTCTCAGAAAACTCTTCGCCCCTCCTAGTGTTCCAAGATAGTAACGGGCCTGCCTCACTGGCCTCGCGTAATCTGAAACATGGATTCAGGCGTTTTGTTCCGAAAAATGGATCTGAAAAATGGATTCAAGTGCTTGTTCCACACATTCTACGTAACAGTAACCAATTCTCAACGTCATAAAAGAGCATGCTTATTGTCATTCACTTCATTCCTTCGCGCTCATTCTTCTAGACCAGTGATTTTCAACCTTTTCCCTACAGCGACCAGGGTGGATCCAGTAAGTGAGGTTAGCGGGGGGCGATTTCAGTAATATTTGTCAGTCAAGTCTAAATAGCAGGATTTTAATTTGATAGCGAGCTGTCGCCTCATATTTAATGTTTGTTTCATTTATCAACGTATTTACACGAATTCCTAAGGTTACTTGCCAAGGCGTCTACGCCATTTGATGTAGGTCATTTTATGTAATACCTACATTCTTTATTGAACTGTACTTGACACTGCAAACTAGCTTTGCCGCTCGCTGATGTTTTTGTTTTTTTTGCCAATGACTCTTTTATTAAACAAATTTGCCTTCCCCTGCTATATGAATATTTTGTTAGCGGCATAGTAAAACAACGTGCTTTGAACCAAAACAAAAATACAAATATAATTGCTTACAGAAATTCTGGAAATTGTTCTTGCTCCCAAAATGTTGGGGTCCCCCGAAATCGGGGGCCCTAGGCTTAAGCCTTTTTAGCCTAATGGCAAATCCGCGCCTGATGTCAGCGAAATTAAAGAAGCTTGGTTACGCAAAACTCGGTCTCACAGTGGCAGGAAATCTTAACTATTAGAATTCACGAGTTACCAAACGCCGCATCACAAAAGGTTCCCAACCAGCTCGCCAGACTGTCATTAACTGCACCTTGCTTCCAAATAAACTATATTGCGGCAAACACGAGGTGCTGAAAATAGTAAAAGCAAAATCGGACTAAAACAAGTGATGAAAAACTGAAGAAGGTCCACCAACGTCTATGGGCAGCAGTCATAGACAGGATAAAACGAACTAATGTATAAAAGAAGCACAAACACAAACACTGAGCTACAGAGCAGCAGCGAAAAACAATAAAACAAGGCGCTATCACGTTTTTGGCAGCAACATTTCAAAAATATTATTTTCAGTGTCAATTTTGTTATGCAGTAATTTTTTTTCACAAATGTCCAAATTGCCGGGTCTGGTTCTTCAACGAATACGACGGAAAACAAAAATTTGCAAACTGGTTTCTTCAAAATTTTTCTGACGTGAACCCAATGGTATTAAGTATCTGCCTTTGCAGAATGACATGAAATATCTTCTCACGTTTAAAATCGCGCGAATACGCATACACGCAAACAATAATTTCTTGGTCCACATGACGAACAGCAATAGTTTTTTGTCGTAGAAATCACTACGGATGCAGAATGCACATTTTATGTCGCAAAAAATGATTTTCACACATCTGCCAACATTTCTGGTACTCTTCTGGTGCTATGACTGCGGATACCCTCCTATTTATGAAACCTGAAGCATATTGTTGTCATTGAACAGGCCTGGACTGGCTGCTCGTCATCAAAACCAGTATTTTTGTTTTATAACCTTGATTCGCTTTGGCAGAAAATGAACTGTTGACTCATGAAATTTCATATCTTTTAAAATAATTATTTTTATTCCCCTGACTTTGTCTGGTTGCTGAACTACAGTTCCATTTTGACAAGGATTTTGGAGTATTGATGGCGGCAAAGATGTTTTACGCTGCACCTAAAGATTTTCACACATTACCTTTATATCTAAAAACCAGTTCACGTCTAACCATGTCGCCGCAACTTTAATTGAAAGATATAACTGTCGTGTGATTTGGTTTAATGCTGGCGGCTGTTGTGAGGTTATGACAATAACGCTGGTTTCGTCCTTTTTCCGTTTTTTTCCACAGCAAACCGCGAAATATTTAGAGATGGCTTAAGCAAGCTAATTCGGTATCCCGATGTATGAAAACGAAAATATGCACTGAACGGAAGGATGTTTTTGGTTTGTCCAGTAAATGCATTATTTGATTGAAAGCTTAGCAGCTGGAGCTATACTTTGAATTGTTTTTTTGAGAATGTGTGACGAGAAGTTACAAATTGCCAAATAAGTGTACAGATTAACCATGTTGGTTCTTCACTGCAGTCCTTGCGGTCTTCCAGGTATTTTATGATAAAGGTCACTGAAACAATGACAAGTCGTCTACAGTAGAATGTGAAAATGAGGCTAAAACTTTATGAATTTTTTTGAGCTTTTCAGGTCGCCTTGAAATCCGCATATATTGGAGATTAGCGGCAAAGGGATGGCTATACAGTGATCAAATTTTAGGCAAACTTAGTTTCACCTTGTTGCCATAGGTAGTGCTAAAAAGCTGATCTATGTTCAAACACCTACACGAACTGATTTCAACAGTACAACCTTGGAACCGCGTTCAGAAGGTGCATTACTGTATATGGCATCGTTCAGTCTCTGTCTTCAAAAAGTTAAAATTTTGCTGATCATCAGGTCACTTTAAGGGAACATGCTCTTACAAACAAATGCTCTTAACTTTTGCGCTCACTTTTTGATTCAGCACTGCCAACAACTCTAATAGAAAGCTGAGGAAGTTTGCCCAAACCATCGTTACCGAAGATTTGTTCTAAGCTTTATCGCCAAACCTTTCTCCTTTCTCTCTTTTTCTGAAAAATTGATCGCTTTCTCTTTTTCTGTGAATTGACCTGTGACTATCGACGAGCAAAACTGTACCTCTTACTGTGGTAAACGATCCTTATCCAACCGCCTGATGGATCACCTCTCATTTTCCTATGTTTACTTTCAAATGACCGCACTGTCGAAGAGCGCAGCCAGTACGTATTTACGTTATGTGGGAGGTGTTTGCTCATAACCACATTTTTAATCAGCACATCAGAGAATATCTTGCAAAAATCACCTCAAAACGTTATGCATTATAAGTCATTGTGAATAATTCTGGAAAGTATAACTGTTGCACAACTAGACCTATGCACGAGGTGATTGTTTTCTTTTTGCATATGCAATCTGATGAGCAAAAACATTGCCACAAGACCGCACAGCTGTGCATAACCCACAGCGCTGACTGAGCATGAGGCCACTTCGAGCAGAATGAGCGAAGAGTTATTGCATTGAACGACATTTCACCACGAGTGAGATTTTGCTTGGAGAAGTTTTCAGCCATTAGCGCCAACTAGTTAGATGTTTCAGTCATTTATTTATTTGAAAAAACGTCTAATTTCATAGTCACTTTTTTATAAGTCAGTTTCTTTTTGTCGCAACTGGTATTCTTGATGCCAGTCAGTTAGTTAAGCTGTTATGATTTCTGAGAGCGTGTTATGATATTTTGATTGTAGTCTTGAGTTTGTTTTTTTCTCTGCTGTTACTTTAGCCATTCAACTTTTCACACGTAAGTTTTGCTTGCGATTTTCAGGACTGAGGATGCATAATTTTACGTGAAATCGATTTCCTATTAAAAATTTTGCTGATCGATTTCTTGCTTAAACCCATCGTGGAGAGTACTTACTTGCACTGATAGAGTCTTGGTTTGTAAATCACATTGCATAAATATAGTGTGAGCACAAGTAGTCTAAAATCGTTGAAATGTAATTTGCACGGAAAACTCCACCTGCCCTGAAAATGTTTACACGCATGGCGTCTCAAATTTCTAGCATATCATATCGTTTTGTGGTTTGAGAGGCGGTGTCCCAAACAGATTACTGTTGCTTGCAGTAAGTCAAAATATTTGGCACCAAAAACATTTTGGGCTGGCTACGCTACTGTTTGCGCACAGGTCTTCGCAAAGTCAGACCGTGCAGGTCTTAAAATACTTTTTTGCATCTTGCTGGAACAACCCTTACAAATTAATAAAAAATTGTTAAATGCGTTTTACTTTTTGTAAAGATGTTTTAAATGCTGAAGTTAATTGATAGTTGCTTTTAACTCCATTGTCATTGAAAAACATTTAATTCTTAATTGTGATCCTCTAGTGGAGAATGCAATGCGTTAAAGCAGTGGTTCTTAACCGGGGGTACACGTACCACTTGGGGGTACGAGGAGCCAAAGCAGGGGGTACGAAGCACCAAAATTTTCAGGGATACACGCTCTGGAAATTTAAACCAGATTTTATTGAACATTCATCGTGATTCTCTGTAGTGAGACGTACCATCATCCATTCACTAGGGCTGGTTCGTTATATGCTTTGAATATTATATTTAGCTTGCTTGCACAGCAAAAGTGCTGTCGCCTAACTTATTTCATTGCCAGTGGTTGAGTGAAGAAGTCATTGCTAAATGTTAGTTGACCATTTATTTCAAGGATGTGTAATGG
>JGI24022J15233_10008404_pt1 | contig 11524 bp, 7 predicted proteins | sample Ectturendosymbi2_FD_15233 | JGI IMG/M metagenome (IMG submission 15233)
ATAAGAAGTCTTCATTGGATTTTGCAGTAATGGAGCCAGCGTAATGTTAGTGACGAAATCAGGGTTTGAAAATTGCTCAAAGATGAATTAAACAGCCAAGTAAACTGCGTGACTATGTATGTTCATGTGATATTTGCTGATGATGACAAACGTGCTCTTTCTTTGTTTTTGTTGGTGAAATGTTATTTTTTGATCGTGCCTCCAAAATTACTTATCACGTATATTTCACTCTCTTCTATTGCAAAAGCGTGAGAATTGTAATACGCAACTGGGAGAATGCTCAATAGCTAGTAGTTACCTTATTTTGTGAAAAGCACAAACGTTACCTCTAGTTTGATGTAATATGCCTGTGCTTTATTTTCGGCGAAACGAGGGAATGTAATGTTGCGACGTCAGTCTTGTGATGTCACGAGTCCCAGACGCGCATGGAATGTCATATTACCATTTTTGGTTATAGTAAACCGAGCGTAAAGCATGTGAGTTTTGGTGTGAGAAGGCAGTTTTCCAATTGGAGTCAGACCGTGATGTATGTCTGCTGTTTTCTGTTAATATAAGTTACGCCTACAGTGTGTCAGAGTGTGAACTGTATTGTGAACGCGTGCTGAGCCATCTGCTAGTCAGTAGGCTACAAGTGTGGAGAAATTACATTGGCCGTAGAAAGTTTGGGAATACTTGTCCTAAACCTAAACCTCGGCGACAGACTATAAATGAAAACGTTGGTTGTTTTGATTCCTAACATGCTTCACTGATTTGCGTGGAAACAAGTGAAAAGGAACGTTGACAGAACGGTTAAATAGAAAGAACAGCAGGAAAAAATATTCGTTGTTAGATTATGAAAATTTGCAAAAAACAAAAATTTTTGGCGAGCAGACTGCAGCGGCCTGGAATAACGCCATCGCTAAAAAAATTGCTAGCAGACTGTTTCAAAACCTCTAGCAGACGGCCGGATGACTGGACTGTTAGCAGCCCATGCCATCTCTTCCAGAGGAAGTGGACTCTGTTTTTTTTACTCCGCATCCGATCCTGTTTGGTAAATTTTGAATCCGCATCCAGTCCATCTCCGCCACTACCATGATGCAAGTAATCCGACTCCTGTTTGACTCCGCATCAATAAAAGTCATGCATACTCCACATAATATCAACTAGGTGAGCACCATTTTATCTACTTCACTATAAACATTCCTCTCATTACTTGTTATATGCTTAACTTAAATTGATGGCAGTGTCTATTTTGCCGCCAAGATGGCGGCGGCAACAGGCTTGGCAGAAACAAAGTAGGCTAAGCATAAAAGATAAACCTTAAGCCCAACCTTAGCCTTAACCCTAACTGTAGCTCTAACGCTAACCCTAAAGCAAACCCTAACGCCAACCGTAACGCCAACCCTAACCCTAACGCTAACCCTAACGCTCACCCAAACGCAAATCCTAAACCTAACACCTAAGCGTAAACTTTGGAAAGTTTTGAAAGACGTAAACAAAAGAAAAGGGAAGTTTCCAAGGTGAGAGTTGAACTGAAAAGCAACGGCATACTTGACGTGAAGCATAACTGCTACACTACGAGCAGCATGCCGATTGCATGACAAACTGACCTTTTAATTCAAATTGCGTCATGCCACGAGACTGAACGTTCGACTGGCGGCACAATAGCTCAAGCAGATCTGGTGCCATCAGAATCTTGGCGGTGTAATAGAAACTACCTAAATTGATATCACTACATATTAAGCATTGATATAGGCCAGGGGTCTCTTACCTATATGGCCAGCAGGCGAAATGCAAATCCAACCCACAAAACCATTTCATTCGGCCTGGTAAGACATTTTGTCAATTATGAAATTTTGATATATCAACAAAGAGGTTGTTAATTTAGAATGTAACATATCCCAAAACAATGACATATAATCGATGTCCAATCATCGCTGGTGAATGAGTAGCCTAAATAAAGTCTTGCCAAATGTCACTTTTCCCACCAGCATAAGGCATTTATGACAGCTTCCCATCCTTTAGCAGCCTAAGCACAGAGTTGTGTTCTGCGATATACACTACTTGGGACTACTAGTTAGGCTACTGTATAATGCAATGTTACGCTTACACAGTACAGTAGCCTACCTGAACGTTTCGGCACTTCCTGGAAAAAGTAGCCTAAACATGTCTTAAAAACGCAATTCCAATTAAATTAATGCAGGAATCTTATAGGCTATATATATGTAGGGCGTACAAACTTTTATTGGAATATCACAAATAACACAACAGCCAATCCAAAATGCATGGGATTGTTAAGAGTAGTTCGAAAAAAGCATAGTTTAATCTGTCATTACACTGCCATATCACGCAGTCATGAAAATATTCTTTGCGTAAATCACTCAATCATTGCAATTGCGTAGTGCACTTTTTCGTCATTGCGTGGAACACTCTGGAAGATTTGCAAAACTTTAGTAACTATACTATAGCAGGTAATAGGAAATTAGCAATTACAGGCACAGCTAAGTCTCACAAATTCTTCATCAGCAAATTACAAAATCCAAATCCAGTCCGGATCCTATTCTTGTTAATAAAACCTGAGTCCGTATCCTGCCGGACGCAGCCGGAGTCCGGGTCCAAAAAATCCAAAATCCAGTCCATGGACACCTCTTATCTCTCCAACTGACGTTAAACAATGCTTAGAATTTGCCGCTGTTTTCGACTGCGGGAAATTACCGTAATAGAGGTAAATCCCTTGCGGCAAGGAACAAGTTGTGCCCTGCACAGCACATGTGATTTCCCGGCGCTGTACGCCATATATACCAGGCAGGAGGCAGGCTTGGCCAACCCCACCCGCGCCTCGCGAGACGCATGCGGATCTTACGTAAATACCATATTTATTCATGTATAAGACGCTCTTCTGTCATTATCATCTCGTTGGTGTTTGATATTTCTGTCATTATCCTGTTGCTTGGTGTGTGATATTTACAATTGAATAAATCGTATTCTGTCGTTATCATGTTGCCGTTGGTGTGTGATATTTTCAATTTTGTGAGAAATCTAGTCGAGTAAAGTAAAAAGTTGCGTGTGTGTGAAGAAGAGATGAAGTGATGTTCATGCGTACCTGTGTGGATGATGTTGCTCTTTGCAGCAATACAGTAAGGAATGTGGCGCTTTTTGGTTTCTGACTGGTTGGCCACCCCTGGCATGATAAACCGTAGGCTATATGTTAATCAATATGGTATCGGTAGTTGGTACATGAACTTGTTGCAGCTGTAATGGAAAAGAATATTATTTTGCCTGATAAGTTTTGCATGACCATCACAAAAGCTGCAGTACTTTTAAGGTTTTTTGAGGTGAAAAAAAGTTTGAAGTTAATGCTAATTGTCCTTTTTAGTGATTTCATATCTAAAGTGGTTCCACTACTCATAGGCATAGCAAAGGGTCCATGGAGTTCATGGACCCACAAAATTTCTTGCATGTTTTGTTGTTTTGTACTTTGAGAGGTAGTGTCCTAAACGAAATGCTGTTTCTTGCTTAAAGTCAAAATATTTGGCCTCCCAAAATTTTGTGCTGGCTGCGCTGCTGCTACTACTGTGATTACTACTTTCCAATCACAATGAATGGAGCCGAGTGGTTCCCCTCCACTGCAATTGTTTTCGGATGTTGTGGAGTGAAGAACGTTTGTATAATGACATTATTCAATGGACAAAATTACAGTCGTTGCCAAAAGTTTAAGACCAAAGTCGATTTTTGTGTGCGAAGCTACTTGTTCCGCAATATTGCGTCAGAATCATTTGCGATTGTATCATCCTTTCTGGTGAGCGAGAGTGTGGCGCAAGAGACTTTTTAAAGTCATAAAAAAACCAGTCAACCATTCAGCAGTGAGGTTGTTTTTTTGTTTTTTCATCATTATTTTCTTGGCTCAGAATGGGTAAGAAACGGTCCTTCTCTGAGGCACAACGAGCTCAGATCGTCATTCTATGCCGGTAAGGATACACTGAACGCGCAATAAGTGAACACCTTGCGGTCAGTAAAACAACAGTGCATCAGGCAGTGGTCAAGTTCAAGAATTGTGGATCTTATTCAGATTGTAAGAAGAGCGGTCGTCCACAGAAAACCACCCGACAAGACAATATTTTGATAAAAAGATATATCATGAAGTCTCCTTCGTGTTCATCTAAAAAGATTCAAGCGGAACTTGGGGAAACTGGTTTGAGAATCAGCGGAAGAGCCATCAGTCGCCGTTTAACTGACAAATTCAGCCTCATTTCATGGAAACTGGCGAGAAAACCGAGACTGACCACTGCAATGAAGTTGAAGCGTTTGCAGTTTGTGAAGAAATACAAAGACTAGAGAAGCCAGCAATGGTCCAGAGTTTTGTTTTCCGACGAAACAACAATTCAGCAGTTTGCCTCAAGGAAGAGAACTGTGAAGAGACCACCAGGATTTCGGTACAATGAAAGATTCACACAGCAAACCATAAAATATCCGCCGAGTGTGATGGTTTGGGGAGCGATGTCAACCCAAGGAACGGCCGGCCTGTTCTTCGATCCCGGAACCACCATGAATGGCAAAAAATATCTGGAATTGATGAAAGAGAAGTTGGAGTTACACATGGCAGTGCATAATTGCAAAATATTTATGTACGACGGGGCACCATGCCATTGGGCAAAAATCGTCACGGACTTTCTCAAGACGAAAAATATCAAATTGTTGGAATGGCTAGGAAATAGCCCGGACCTTAATCCAAATGAGAATTTCTGGACAGAACTGAAGAATAGAGTTGTTGAGAAGTATCCAACCAGTCTTCCATCGCTTATTGAGACCATCAAGTCATCCTGGGTTCTTGACATGCCCACAGAGCTATGCTGATACCTCATCGAGAGCATGCCGAGACGGATCAGGGCGGTGTTAGAGACTAAAGGAGGACATACAAAGTATTGAATGTTGATATTTTTTATGTGAAATGGATAATAATATATAAATATGACGCCTATCTATTAAAATATAGATCGGAAACACCTGTGTACTTTCATTACACTACGGGATCATAAAATTATGAAATTTCTCTGTTCGGTCTTAAACTTTTGGCCACGACTGTGTATGCTTATACCTGAAAGAAAAGTAAGAAAATAAGTACTGATTTATAAGGTATCATGCCTCGCTATAGTACTTTTGAACCACAGTAAAAATGGGAGTTATTATCATCTCACATACCATAGACAAACTGAAAAAAAGTAGAATTACCTTTATTTGTATTCCAAAATGGCAGTGGCTACAAAACTACCCCATGGATCTTCAAATTAGAAAACTTATTTGACCATCTCCAGTAATGTGACGGTAACGCATGAGGAGAATGTAGCAGGCTTGGTAGAAACATAGTAAACTAAAAAGGTAAATCTAACCTTAACTGTAGCCCTAATGCTAACTTAGGTTAACCCTTACCTAACCTTAACCTAACGCTCTAAGCTAACACTAAGGTAATTATAAGCTAACCTAATGCTAAGTTAACTCCTAAACACAACCCTAAAGACAAATTTGGAAAGTGTTTTAAAAGTAAAGAAAAACTGGTCGCACGAATTACAATTTGCAAGAGGTCATTATTACAAAAACACTAAGTGTGAAGGTGAGACGCGAACCCACAACCATTGGCATGGCGGAGTTGAAACTTATCGGTTATGCTACCAGGATGATGATACATGAGTGACAAACTGATCGCTTTATTCGAACCACATCATGCGAGGTGGTACGATGCAATAAATTTTGAAATAAGAAGATCCATGGTTGGGTCCGCAGCCACCTCCTTCCAAAATAGTATAGAATAGCATTTTTGTATGTAGAATTTTGAATCCATTTCTTTTAGAGCAGAGGTTCTCAATTCATTTTGAAGCCCACACCCCGTCCGGAAAAAAAAATCTCTTTTGCACCCCTTGCACCATTTGATGATAGAGAAGTTAGCACAGAGATGTTTGCACCCCATGAAGTCCCTTTTCTCACCCCCAATTGAGAACTGTTGTTCTGGAGTAACAAAACCAGTCATGCAAATGTGAATTTGTGTTCAACACATGGCAAAACATGTACTGTTTCGATGAACCCTGTATTGCAACACAAAACATAATCTGAGCTGTGCTATTCCGTGCCTACTTTAAAAAAACATTACTTACACTACATTAAATGTTTGTTATGTATCATAATTTGCCTTTACGCTGTTGGCATACACAATTGTAATGTGCTACATTGGTAGCTGACATACCATGACATAACACATTATGATGAATTTCCATATAGTACAAGACAAACAAAAAATATCTATAGTACAAAACAAACAGAATCAGAAACCACTCTCTTTAAATATCTAATGTTATGCAAAATCCATGGAGTTTTTGATGTGATCAAAGTACTGTACTTCTATATAGAGACTGTCATTTTTTCATAGTAGTTCAAGTAATATTGACTGATTGTATTGTTTCAAGTAACGTATCTCATTTTAAATGAAGCTTAACATCAAAAACACATGATGAAATTATGATTGCTTTGTTCAATTATAAAATAAAATTTTTGTAATTTATCCTTGTAACAACTTTTTAGATTTCTTACAATATTTAACTTTTTGTCACTGCAACAAACTATTATCTTGAAGTGAAGGTATGAAAATATTTGAAATTAAAATTTATTAAATCTTCAGCTTGCCAATATCTAAACTTCAGAAACAAATTGCTTGAAACAAATGGAATTTTTGACATGCAAAAATATTTCAAAATTGAAAGTTATTCACAAAAAAGGAAGGTGCAAAATAGAAGAATACTTGCACTTATCCCTAATATCTTACTAGGTGCCAAAATTCAAAGTGGTTTATGTTGGCCACCAATAAAAATATTTGAAAAATTTTATCTGTTATCTTTGTAATGTTTAAAGCAACAATGTCCAACCAAAATTGCTTACTGAACCAATAATTATGTCACTGTCTTAACCAGGGCTGCACATTGACATATTAATGAGGGCTGCACACTGAATGGCTCCCTTTAATCATAGCAAACTAAATTTAGCTTTTAAATCTAATGTACTGAAAATGTTTGAGTCCTAACAGCACTTGTAACAGACGTGATGAAGTGGCAATAAAGACCACATACCTCAAAAATGTCAAACACAAGATTATCAAAATAAGGACAGGTTGTCAGAATATAGGGTACTTTTGCTACAGCAAAAACCTAAACTGGGCTGCAAAAAAACTTCAATTGGGCTGCGTGCGGGCCGCGGGTTGGACATAGTTGGTTTAAAGATTCTATTTGAATAATAGCTAATGATGCCTACCTGGTAGGTGAAATATATGCTCTGTAAGAGTTTGTTTGATTCTGTGCTTGGATAAAATTATTTTCAATAGACAGTGTAATGCAGTGGTTTTTAACCATTGGGTGTCAATAAATATCCCGGGCGCGTGAGCCTATATGCGCTATAAAATATGGAAAATTTGCCCCAACCATCACCAGTATAAATTTCCATATGTTAAGTGAATAACAGTCAAAGTGTTCCATGTCTGAAACATTGAAAAATGGTGGATTAATAATAGGTATTTGGATCATATATAAAATGATGTTATATATTTCAGTACAATTTATTTCCCAAGCTAGCCATCCTATTTACCACCAGTCGCATTTTAATTGGAATTGTAAAATTGCCTAAACATTTAGAAATGACATGTCCTGAAAAGACGGGTGCACCACAGGTTTCTGTTTTATAGCACTCTATCAACATCATGTGAAAGTTGTAATACTGTACACATGTAATGGGTAACTGAAAAGTTAAACTTATAAAAATGTGTCAACTATACATTTAAAAACAAGCAAATCACGTAAAGTTAAGTTAAACATTTACGCTTTTCAATAAACTTGTATGTTATAAGTCAAAGAATCAAATATCTTGCCAAAATTGTTAATCTAGTACTAACAGTTAGCACAGGGTTCTCAACCTTTTTTCTCCCTTGCCATCTTTCTAACATAAAATTTACCCCTGTTTTTCGTTTACTCACTAGCGCTGTAGAACAAAACAAAGTATTGTAACTTCCGCATCATTGAATTTACCCCCAGGATAGGTAAAATTTATACCCAAGGGGTAAATTTTTCCCCAGTTGAGAACCCCTGAATTAGCAGAATCATCAAATTTAAGCATACCACAGTTTTCTGCACCCAACTTATGCTGTGGTCTCGGCAGTTAGTGTGAATGATCTCTTTGCTGGTGTACTCCTTCAGATTAATGATCTTCTCAATCTCTAACGTTATGCAGTTTTATATCCAATGGTTCTGTTTCAACCTCTTCACAAGTTAGGCTCATCTCTAAACCTAATTTGCTGGGTTTGCTTTACTACTGAAAGAGTCAGTGTTTTTGTTACATAGGTTTTCAAGCCTGGTTTTAACAGAGTAAGGTGCAAGATGTCTGAATACTTTGACAATGTAAAATCTTGGAAGCTTGGAAATATTTCGTCTCTTAGTGTTCTGCAAGATATAGCTGAAAAGAACAACATTCACATTACCTCCCCACAGTTCTGTGAAATATTGGATGCCAATGACAAATTATCACATTTGAGAAAAGAATTTATTATTCCAAAGCTTCATTCATACCCTGGTGGTAAGTTATCAATCAACCAGTATATTATAAAAGTCAAACTAAATGTTCTTATTGGTTTCCATGCTGCAGTTTGTGGCTCATGGTTCCAGACTAGATTCCATGGCTATTGTATGAGCAAGATTTTTTGAGAATTTTGCTTCATGCCTACAAGGGCGTAATGAAGTTGGATGGCGCTTGGGGCAAGCAGCAAGTTTGGCCCCCATGTTCGAACGTAAGGTCTTTTGGATGCAAATTTTTCCGTTGAAGAAAGTGCTAGTGACATTATGGGACTTTTTGACACCCTCTTCCAGTTATTCGGCATTTCGGCACCCCCATAGGGATTTGGCACCTGAGGAATTGTGCCCCCCCTTGCCCTCATTATGTTCCTGCACGCCTAGGACCCAGGTGTCCAGGTTGTTGGTATGCTTGAGTAGTTGAATCTTTTTTACAACTTTTCCTTTGGTGTTGGATGTGCGTATCGGATGAGCAGGTCCATTTTTTTACAAAACAGAGGTGATGACAAAAAAGATGATCATCACCTTTGTGTGCAGTGCACTTACCAGATGGTTTAGATGCCATTTTCGACTCCATATGGTTTTTGTCAAATTTTTAGCATTGGAATTCCAGAGGCTATTCATAATCCATCCACAACATGTTAATCAGTCCACTCACTATGTGCAACCTGATTTGCGCTGAACAGCAATCATGCCTGGTTGCCTTGTCACATCTGAATATGGTTCTGTCACACATGGTATTTTGTCGACAACTGCCATGTTTTCCATACTAGTCATGGGTCATTGTTTACGTTGCTGAGTAGATTGATTAATTTGTTCATGCTCTTAGTAATTATGATCGTTATGTATTGTGCATTAAGGATTAATTGTTTTTATACTAGTGGGAACTATGATTCTCAATATTTTTATAAATGTAGAGCAGTGGTTTTCAAACTGGGGTCTAAGGGTTATGAGTAGATATTTTATGTGCACAGCTGTATTTGCTTTATTAGAGTTTTAGATGGGAGCCATTACGTTATAGTGGGTTGCTATGATGCGGTGGTTCCCAAACTGGGGGTAAATTACCCCCTGGGGGTCATGCGATTCTTTCGGGGGTAACGTAGAACCTAAACTTTCGACTGCCAATGTATAGACACAAGTATACTTATTGCGTTCTTACTACAATGCATAACATTGCAGGTAATAAGACATAATCACTACCTTGATTTGAGTAACGGCTCAAACAATTTGGGAACCACTAGTATGATGGGTCACAGTGTAAAAAAGGTTGCGAACTACTGATGTAGTGGGATTTCAATTACAAAACCAAGTCAAACTTTGATCAATGATAACCAAAAATGTTTTGTGCTGTCCACGTACAATGTGAGAGCTTTTCTTCCATTTCTATATTGTGAAATTTTTCTCATTAATGGAAATGAGCAACAGCTAGTTTTACTATTAATGCATCTGTGTCCATGTATTTTGTTCTCTGAGTTGTTAGTTAGTGCACTCATTCTTTGTTTTTTGTCATGTGAAGTTTTTTTGGTGTAGAAGGAACATTGGTTTGGATTCACAACAACCATTTATGCGTGCCCATATATTTTGCAAATTGTAGGCCATGGTTGTTGGTTTTCTGCACCTCAAATGGCCTCCTGGCTGCTATTTGCTCATCACTATGTTGCTGCATATACAATACTAGTGCTTCATTGTTGTTTAACCTCAATACGTCACGTAATGGTTTATGAATTTTAGCTTAGCATACAGTGTGGTTCTTTGTCATGGTTCGTCCATGGGAAATACTATATTCAAAAGGTTTTTGGTTCCAGACCAAATTCCACATAGGGAAAATATTGCGGATTTAGGCATGAAAACAGAAAAAAGGGCTCTTCTTATGATGAAAATAGTAGAAGCAAAACATCAAAAGATTTTGCAACTCAGAATATTGGAAGCTATGCATTTGAAGAAGTACTTGACATGATAGATGAATAACAACAATGAAATGTAGTCGATATTGAGCAGTTTGTCTACAATTCTATGAGAAAATTCCAGCTTACTTAAAGGGGGTTCACAATTTGCTTTGAAACTGGCCAAATCAGCCTAATGGTTCCTGTGTTAAGATGAATGGGGTAAAATGTGCATTAAACAAAGTTTTATATATTGAAAACAACATAATGTTATCACAATGACATGTGCAGCACTGCATGCCCACTCCTTGCTTAATTTATTTAGCATTTCTTTATACAAATGTGGTTGATACAAGGTGGATATTTTAATGACAAATTGTATATGTGAAATGTTCTTTCATTTAGGGATGAATTAAACAAATGTTTAAGTATCATATTTGATTTAGAAAATTGACTAAATTGAGATTTTGACCGGGTTTTCAAGTTCACAGAGAGTACAGCATAGCGCCCCAGTGGTTGCCCTATGCTAAATTTCACAAAAAGATCACTTCAGTGTTTATCCCTCAAAATAGTATGTGCTTGCTTTCCTTTTGCATTTTGATATCTTTGTTGGTGGCTCATCAAATTTAGAAAACGATATTTACCAACGGAGTTGTGTGACAGCCATCTTCCTGATATTAACGTGTTTTCCACACACAGTAATTGTGTTTGACATGGAATGATATTCATCTCTTCGTCCGTGTTATATTTGTGTCTAAATTCATTGTTGGTTGGTTGCAGTGACAATCAAGTGCAGTAATGAAGAGGAATGCACGCATTTCTGTGGAAATTCTCTGGGATTGCAGCCAAAAAAAGCATGCGAAATTGCTAGCCAGGTAAAATTTTTGTTGATTTATTGTAGTCGCTAGTGACAATACAGTGAGAAATGGTGAAGAAATAAAAAAACATTTTGTACTGTTGTTGGAAGTGCGATTTCGTGGTGTACAAGGTTTGAAACTTTGCGTTGTTATTTGGTCGAACGCTGGGTTAGGTGCTCGCCAAATAACGAAAAGTGCAATCAACATT
>JGI24022J15233_10008405_pt1 | contig 11524 bp, 7 predicted proteins | sample Ectturendosymbi2_FD_15233 | JGI IMG/M metagenome (IMG submission 15233)
AAATTTGGCCCGCCACAGCGGTTTCAGTGGCCCGCGGAAGCATTTACGAAAATCTTTAAATCTAAAATATCCTCCAACCCAACACAGCAAACGTTAGTGCTGAGGCTAACTTGAACCGAGATTTGTTTCTGTTTTCAGAAGTTATGGCCCTCCGCTGATCGCGGCCTTCTCAAAGTGGTCCCAAGCCAAATTAATTGCCCACCCCTGTTCTAGCGGATCAGACAAAAAAGTTAAGAGACGTGGTGGCGGCATAGCTATTTTACATATGCAGTAGAATTTGGCTAATTCTTCACCTCACAGGAATTAGAAAAACGTGACGAATTATGCAAACAGGTGAAACTCTATCATAGAAGCTCGTATACTTCATCATAGTACTGTAACTCGTATACACAGTGCTCTTATTTGCCGTAAAATACAAGTTTATGGCATTATAATAATAATATTCTATTGCGGACATTATGGTTGAATACAAAAATTAATTCCTCTACTCTGTTTGGACTCCTCCATTTAATCTAGCACCTTGTAAATCTTTAACAAACTGCGGACTTCCCACGTTCTCTCAATGGGGAGTCGGGTCGCGCTTCGAACCTCGTGTATAAATTCGATAAACAAATTGCGAGGTGCAACAATTCTCAGATTAACATCCTTAATTTGTTTGAATTCCCACACGTTCTAGCTGCTTAGATATCAAAAGCGAAACTGCAAATGCCGCATTAGCCGAACAAAACGCTTCCAACGGTAAAAAGAGGTGACGAATTGAGCAAACTGATGAATTAGACGATGTCGAATTAGACGAACAGAAATGTACACAAAAGATAGGGATTGTGCCGGGGCCAACGAAAAAGTAACGAATTAAGCGAATTGACGAATTAAACGATGACGAGTTCTACTGTATGAAAATTTAGGTAGGCCTATGTTAATATTTTGTGTAGCATCCTGATTAGTAACTAAAAAAAAATGGTATAGGCCTATTTACAACATGCAGGAGGCTGTAATAGCAAGAATAATTTAAGAATATAATCTCAGTAACGTAAAAAATGTTTCTTTGGTCCGTTCACGTTTCATTGGCGGTTTAATTCTCTTGGAATATATAAAAGGCTTCAAATATTAACTTTTACGGACATACGCGTGAGGCCCTCTGAAAGTGCAGGACCCATTTTGATAAAAAATTGAAATAGTCTTAAGACAGGCTCTCGTCGAGATTCGCTGGCTTGCAGCCTCCATTGTGACCTGCAAACTTGGTCTAGCTAAGCCAGGGCAGCAGAACGCAATACTGCACCCAGGACAAATTCGGATAAATTAACTGAAACCAATTCTTAATGCTTTCACATACCTTTTGCTACTGAGACAAACAACAATCTGCTGACAGTAATATGACCCAGTTCCATCTCACACTGAAATGCACGAAAGATCAATCTTCCCTGTAGCTTCCTGACTGACAATCAGGTCCACATCAAGAGAACAACCACAAAATTCGTTAATGCACGTTACAAACTTTAATGAACCCACGGAACGAGATTCACAAAACGTTGCCAACAAAACGTGATAAACGAAAATCATGAGAACCAGCCTTATGCTGTGTGGAGCTTACGTCTTATATAATAAATAGCCTTACGCTATATCAGCCTTGTGCTGCAAGAACCAGAGACCTTACGTCTCTCTATAAAGGACCAACCTTCACGGTCCTAGTAACGTTCAGAATAGAGGCGACCTGAGTCCACTTCTAAAAGAACAACGCAACTCGGTGGCCAAGGAATGCGGAACGAAGCAAAAACACGGTCCGGCAATTACTCGAGGCTCGATAATCAATCGAGTGGAACGTCGCTAAGGACAACACGCAAATAAAATTACGGAGGGATTCTGCGATCGTTTCTTAGTTTCGAAATGAATTTTTCAACACTCCGACCACTGTCTGACTAAATTTCACGCAAGATCCGAGCAACCACTGGTGTGTGTCGTCATAAACAACTCTAGTTATCCGACCGTCAAAAACAACAACACAGCTTATCATGCATTTGGGAAGTATCGAATGCAGGCTAGAGAGTTTCTAAATAATCGTTTAAAATATTGCTGGCCGAAAGTTGTCTACTGTATACAGTATGTCAACCCAACGAACTTAAACGGGAAATTAAGAAAAAACTGAGGGGGGCCAACCAAAAATCTCAGGAGGCCATGGCCCAGCCAGCCCCCCTTAGAACCGCCACTGACTGGACTCTTGTCATATTCGGCTCAGGTGCATAAAAGACACAACGAAGTTGCAGATTTAAGGTGAGGTCAATGAGGCACTAGCTCCTATTGTTAAAATATCCATTATACTTCGTGCTTACTGCTACACGTACATTTTCTTGCCAATGTTTGTTTGCCTGCGTTTGGAAAAAAATGCTTTGTTTGACCAGAACCTCACTATCTGAAGCGCGAGGGTCAATGACGTTGTCGCACTTTCAAGCAACATTTTGTGATGGGCAGCGATTTCAAAACCAAGTGATTTACTGTATTTACTTACGAGTAGTTTTAAATAGCAGGATATGCAACAAACATGCCACGAAGATCATTTGATTTCATATTCACCGTGATTTTTAAGTAGTCTGAGCCTGCTTCTGGTGAAAGCCCCCTGAAAACCTACCTCAGGCCTCCAAATTCCTGGATCAATGACCGAGGACACGAGTGCCTCTGGCCAGTACCCGAACTCATGCTGTGTTTTACGAGGACCTGAGGTACCCAAGTAGTTGATGGACTGTAAGATAACTGATAAAATTTCAACATAAGGATGCAAAGATTAGTTGCGCAACTGAAATTAGCACCTACTTCATTCATATGGGGACGCTCTGCTTCACTTATTGAATAGATCTGCACATGAAACCACATACGTGTATGTATCCATCTCAAGACTGCCACTTTATTAAACAACAAACTTATGTGCTAAGCTTTTTAACCGATACTAAAGTCCTATGCTTTGCTTGCCTTTCTTTGCTTTGCTTTTCTACCTGGGAACATCTCTTGTGGCCACTTTCACAAATGCAGAACAGCTTTCCACAAAACACTTCTTTTGTTGACACGGCAAACAGCCGTGGTCATTTGTGGAAGACGAAATGTGGACAATTGTGGCCTTTGATTAATATTCTGCTTTAAGCGTAAGTTTTTCGTCCACGTCAGTTTTTCGTCCTGACCATGAAGCTGCTGCACTCTGCTTCTGAGCAACCAACAAAATGCTTGTTGCCGAGATACTGATCTGATGCTGGCCAACGTTCTGATCAATCGCATCATCCAAATATCGTCGATCGGATAACAACCGACCTTTCAACACTATTCGCAACACTAACCAAGATAGCAGCAATTACAGTGGTTGAGTTTGAAACGACGAAATTGACTTCAACACACGTGGCATCGGGAATTTGCCATCCTTACCTGGAAAGGCCAGCCATGTTTGAAGTCAAACAAATTCATAGTTCTTTCTTTACTCTTCACCTCATTATTACTTTGAACTAATGCGACCAATAACATTCGACTACGTCGCAATGACGTGCAACACAATAGCTCCGATGATCTGACGTAGAGAAACAAAACGAGATTCCTCACAAGTAGGGATGTGCGTTATGGAACATTTAGAGGTTCTGGAATATTCCGGAATCTTTATTTCGAATCCAGAATATCGAATTCTATTCCGAAATAACTTCTCAGGAGCAAAATGAGCTGATCGCGCAGAGGTTTAGAACACCAATCAGCGACCACATGACCTGTTACTTAGCTCGTTACGTCACTACGCAATGCGTGAGCTTGTTGAGTGTTTCTTTCTTTCTCTTACTCAGGAGCGCAAAGAATGCCACTGCAAAATTTATTGAATTATTTGTTTTGTCAACTTTGCAATTTTTCACGTTTATTTAATCCAAATTTATTTCGAATCTAAATATTCGAAAGAACTCTGATTTTTGGATTCGAATATTGAAGGATTCGAATCCACAGGATTCGATATTCCATTATATGCATCCCTACTTACAAGTATGCAACATTTCAAATTTTGTTCCCACAAAAAGTCAGTGCAGTATGAGAGGATCGGAATCGGCCACACGTTCAGTATCCACATTCCACAACAGTGATGGAATCAGCAAATCTTTGACACTCACAACTTTCAGGTCAAGTCAATCGATCCTTTCTCCACTAAGATTATCACCACAAACTTTCATCTGAAACACATTTAACTTCTAAAACCGCAACAGACTCCCAAGGTCTAATGATAGGGGTGCACTTGACTCGTCATAAGAATGGATTTTCAACAGACTGTCCGCTCAGTCACAAAGCAGCTTTGTGATGTCATCACACGTCAAATGCTTGATCGTCACATTCTATGGACGGGGGTAATGCCCAGAATCTTGAAGCACTGGTCCATGACTGCAGTTGTTGCGTCACAAAGAAGCAATCGGTGTTTATGGATCTTCATTATCTCTCCTGTGTGACAAAACAAACGACAGTTTGAAATCACGACACATCGTATTCTGCAAAATGGAGCAAACGAATAGCAATATATCGATTGTCCAGAGCGATTCACAGCTCAGTGCTGTTCCTAGTTATCAATACGTTGGCTGTACAGGAAAGTGTCCTAATATGGTCATATTCGACCCCCTTTCCCGAAAATGTATTGGTGCTTCCGGGTAAACCATTAAGCCATTGGTTCTCAACCTATTACGGTCTGTGACCTCCTTCCAAAGACTCTCAACACTTGTGGACCCCTGCTCATCAATTAAATGCCTTAAGTTTAACTTTGAACTGTACACTTGGGTTTCACGATATCACGGCAGAGGTATTTAATAAAGGCCTCTGCTCGTGGCTCACGGGGAACCGCTCCGTGGCCCCCGAAGGCCCCGGTTGAGAAACCCTGGGATGAGGGGTGGGAGGGACATTGAGTGTCTAAAAATAGTAATGGGATGAAGCAGGTCTTTTTAAGGCATTTTGTGGACCCGATTCGGGTCCTAGAATTTCAAATCGGGTCTCTAGAATCAGAGAAAATTATCATCGGGTCCCAAAATCACAGAAAATCGGGTCCCTACAAATGCAAACCGGGTTCCTAACATTTTCCTTAAAAAAAAACCCTGGATGAAGCATCACAAGTAATACCTTTATGATGTTGACAAATATTATTGCCGACCCGAAATGTTTATTCGATCAAATATCACGGCAACAAAAATGCCGTTTATCGCCATAACAAGTTCCGCCCCAAGAACTGAGGAATGAAGCTTTCAGCAGTCCAGGCCACACTATGAAAATACAGGACCCAGTGATGCTCGATTTCGGCCAAAATGATAATCTTTTCCAGATGAACTAGAATAAATCATAGAAGTTTTTAGGAAAATTCAAAGAGACTAAATTCGAATCAAATTGTTCAAAAACGCTATACTACTCGAGAAAGATTCCCCGTCCGTGTTGTTACTTCGTACAACCCGTTGATCTCCACCAGTATCCGCTGATTATATTATGTAACTTTCAGTGGGATGCGTTATATGTTACTTTCCGTATTGCAAGACAACCCTTATTGGGGAGATAGTAGGTTTCTAACTGTATCCATCACGTTGATTACCTCTTATGAGATTATTTTTTCGATTGACATGTTTCAAATTATTAAATTTACCACATTAAGGACCGAATACCCAAACCATGTTTGAAATGTTCTCTTATTAGTCCAAGTTCTAGCAAATCAGCCCTTGATCACTTCCAACAAGCAACCATAAAACCAATACCTGATGCTGTAAGTAGAGTACACTACACCAGGGGTGCAAAATTTTCTGTGAATGTTAGTAGCGCGCAGAAATTTTTAACAACGCACACATATATACAATTGGGCGGCGCTTCATCTGATCCGGCAACTGTCAAGTTTCGAACTGAGCGATTCCGATATCTATGGTCTGGGAAGAACAATCAAAACAAAAGGTGGATTGTGGCTCGCCCTCAAACCGTCTGAGCTTGTTGCTAACAGCGAAAATAACCTGAAGCAGAACGCCAGGCTCAGCGTGAACAGCGGCTTGCTGCGTACGGACTCGAAACAATGATTAATCTGAACCGGAGCAGTCAACGTGGACGGCCGCGACTACTCAACCGACAAGTCATCTCACCACTCAAGCATGACGCGCACCGATCAGCCCTGCTCTGCACTGTCAGTGAAGCGTGTCGGGTGAACAGGGCTGAGCAGATGGCGGGTGACAGCAGCAGTCAGTGAACGACAAATGAAGCTGCTCAGCCGCATGGGCTTGTTGCAGGAAGTTTCAAGATACTGGTTGTGTTGTTGCAAAGTTGAAACGTGACTTGAAATCGTGAGTGACCAATCTTGCTGATGTGCCGCGCAGATTCATTTACATTGTGTTGAAGTTGAAGTTTGCTGCACGGAAGTTTATCGAATAAGAAAATTCAAGAGCAAGTATTGACTTGTCAGCAACGTAATCTTTACCAGTCTTTTGTAAAGAAGTTGAAACCATCACAAAAACAACAAATTCGAGGTTTACCCGCTGTTCAAAAACTGAATCAAAATGTACGTTGTTCATCAGCGAAAGCACCAGCACAAGCACCTGGCACGCAATCAACGCACAAAGCAAACATGGTCGCTCAGCAATCGGCGAAAGGACTTTGCTCAGCATTGCTACGAGCCACAACGTTTGAAAAGGCAAGCTGCCACTGAGCAGGTTAGGTTCAGGGAAACCAGGAAAGTTGAACTACTAAAAGTACTGGTTTCGCGGTTATCTAGCGCGGTCGAAGCCACACACGGTGTTTAGTTTTGTCATATCAAAAACAAAGAAACTACTTAGGTGCCCAATAGAGGATTGCACTGAAAAGAGAGGTTGTTTGAGGAACTTTTTGCCTTCCCACATTAGTTGTCGCGTATACATTCAGTTTACCAGGCTAGCAATTTGAGTAGTGGTTTTATGCAAAGTTTCCATAAAAGTTATGCCTACGTTTTTTTATTACGCAAATGTAAAACAACATCGTTTCTAAAGCTTTACGTTCAACTTGTAAGCACACGATGTTTTTAACAACATGTCTGATTGTGTTGCGATCGGAAATCCCGAGCGGCATGTGCGCAAAGCTTCACACTGTGGCAGTAAGCAAGAATAGAGATCACCCGATGAGATCACTCTATTACTGCTTGTTCGCACCACATATATACGGTGCTGTTCTTCAAGCACATTCCGTTCGTGGTGAACCGCGCATTCAGCGCAACGTCAGCGAAGAGGTTGCAGCAGTTGGTGGAAGCTGCTTATTCAATATTTATTTTTACCTATTTCACTGTAGTAGCTTGCTTGTCTGCAGCACAAAATCAATTCTTATTCTAGTTGCACTCCTGGTATTAACATTGCTATCAATCCATCAAGAGCACGCCTTTTTAAATTTCGACAGACCATCACATTTACTAGATCAACAGCCCTTCTTCGAATATGTATCTACGTAATGAACATCAAAATATGTTGAGGGTATCAAAATTCAATAGAATAGTTCAACTTCTTCGTCGTTTGAGCCAATTCTTTCAACTCACTGCTAGGTCACACTAGATCTCGGGGCAGGTGTTAAGGAGCCATTCGATTGTCTCATCTTCCAGAACTGCCAGACCTTGCACTCCGTGGGGAGTTCGATAGATTGGACATTGGAGAACGACCTGGTCGACGGTTTGTTCTTCCGCGCCACACTCACAGGCCGCAGAGGGGTCATGATGAGACAAGATAGTAAATAACAAATTTCAAATGATGAAAACTTCGTTTTTGAAGAGGAAAAAGGGCACACGAAATTAAATTTTAAAAGCAACACATTATTTGTACTGCTGATTTTCTTATGGGCATTAATTTTGGTTTTGGAATCAATGCAAAAATTAAGCTGTGTTGTCAGTAAGCAATAATAAAATTTCCAAAAAATTATAAACAAAAGGAGTTGTGCCAAGCTCAAAATATATATTGCTTTTTGTGTTAAAAATGCAGAAAATTTTAGAGGTAATCCCTGAAATAATTCTTACAACTTTTCCAATTAAACTGTTTCATGGTAATTGCTTTCTTCAAAAAAGGAGAAGCTTGCTAAAAACATATGTTATAAGAACGCTTACAAAAATAATGCAATTGGAAAGTTTTCCATACGCATGCGACAAGCAGGGTGCTTCAGTGAAACAGTTAAAAATCAATATTCAAACATTAATGTTCCTAAAAACATCGTGAGCATTAGAAACAAAATATCTTGCTTTATAAATGCATAACAAAGGGATAAGCGTAACTTACATGACAACAGTACAAATGTTCTCCAGTTAAATTGCCAGCCAAGCAAACGAAATACGCAGGCAGCAATATTGTGGAAATGGTGGCTAACTTTGATTGCAAGCTACAGTGGTGTCAGGAAGCAATGCTGAGTGCAACACAGGAGCAACGCACCAAATACAATCAACCGACAGCCAAGGTTCCTCAAAATGCTTAAAAGTAAAAAAAATCTTCAGACTGACCGCTAAGGATAAAAGCATGCATTGACATAAGGGTCTGAGTGGAAGATATCTTCGTTGACAGATATAAGGAAAACCGGCGAATTACCTTTGTGCTAATACAATTACCTTTGTGCAAATACAATTACCTTTGTGCAAATACAATTACCTTTGTGCAAATACAATTACCTTTGTGCAAATACAATTAAAAAAGTACAACATAATTTTCTTGCAAGTTGCAGTGACGTATGTTGCTTGTGCAACTCGCATGAACCTATTGTTAAGTTGTGTATTTGACTGAACAGTGCACTTTTTTCAGCAGAATGGGAAGCAGGAACATGTCTGTTGTCATCGACGCCCATCTACACCTGTGGGAGCTCAAAAGGTTTCAATACAAATGGCCCAGGCCCGTTGAAGAAAGCCATATCTACAGAGACTACACAGCAGGCGCATATGAACGGGAAAGGTAAGTGCAGGTTGAATCCGAACCTCTACGCAACTGATCAGAACACAAACAATTGTTAAGCATATGTTTTCTTAAAGAACCTTGCTATGACGCGTACCCTCCACAGCTACAAAACTACTCGTGAACTCCTCCAGCCTCAGATATTTGACTTCACAATGCAATGCTTTCCACTTCACATACAGTAGTTGAAAGCCCATGCGTTCCACTGCGATACCGTGCCCGGCAAATTAACCTACAGATATAACACCATGTTGCGGCAGGTTAGATGAGAGTCATAGACGTGTTATTCCGACACCCACCTCGGTTCTGTATACAGTCGATATAAAGCAAAACCTAGCCATGATCATGTTGTTCTGAAGTATCTGCTTTGCACAGATCTGGGACAAGTATCGACTTCGCCGTGTTCGTTGAAGTAGCTGAGAGTCTGGATGAGACAAGATGGGTGTTGGAAGTGGCCAAAAAGAACAGTTTCATCAAAGGTTGACCAGACGCCCAAACATTGCTATGCATCGTATTTGCAGCAAGACCGCTTCCCACGAACATCATGTTTTGTTTCGCGCAGGAGTCGTTGGTTTTGTTGATTTGACGTCACAGGACGTGGAAAAGCAGATCGAAGAATTTACTCAAAACAGGAAATTCGTTGGAGCTCGTAAAATCCTTGACCTCACCGATGATCCTCGTTGGCTTGAACGCGAAGACGTCATCGACGGAATGCGCGTTTTACAACGTCATAACCTGACGTATGACTTGCTTGTGAGTTCCCAGTTTCAGATAATTATACAACGCAAGTCCGACCATCATCAAATACTATGCAGTTGAACACCGACTAAAGTTTTTCAACGATTGTTAATGTTTCTGAAAGTTCATACTTTGGCACAAACAGCAGCAGTTTATTTTTTTATATAAGTTCTGTTTATCTTCTTTATAAGCTCAAGACAGGAAGTTACCATTACTCGAAAGTCTTTCCACCAAAACACTTCTCAGTTCAGTTCAGTTCAGTTTCGTTTGTTATCGGTTTTCCACCCCTTTCAGGACTGTCAGCAGTTGGCCAGGGGCGCCCACAGTTGGCCAGGGGCGCCCATCTCCACTTACTTGCGCCGTGGTCCACGCGGCTACTTTCGCAGTGAATACTGCACTGATGGCGAGTCCATTCCCTTGCACCCTCCCAATAACGCTGAGCACAAGGCTGGACAGCCCGCACGTACCGTTTTTCAAGTCTTCGGTATATAACCCGGCTGGGAATCGAACCCAATTTTTTTTCATATTCCCCTTACAAACCAAACTCCGTCAATTTCTCCCAAACAAAAATAAAAAAAATAACTGCAAACATTTCACACTACTTGCATATGGTTCCAGACGATTATGAACCAAACAGCACTTTCATAACGTCAGTCACTGTGGTTAAAGCAACCACCTGTCCTTGCGTACATGGACGTCGGAAGGATTTTTTCCAGGTGCCAATAGTGGACTTGTCCAGGAGGGACCTTAAGTTGAGAAATTTAATTTTACCCACTCGAAAATACAAAAACAATCCTTTTTGTAAAGAATTTTATAGAAAAAATGTCAAATTTCAATATCCAGGGGTCAAGGTCCCACTGTCCCCCTATTCTTCCTACGCCTATGCTTGGGTACTGTAGACATTCCCATTTAAACCAACCTCGTGCAGTTTTTATGTGTTGAAAAAATAACAAAAACACAAGGTTTTTTCATATACGCCTTTTCCTCGAATGCCCGTAGCCAAGTTTCAAGGTTCAGGGGTGGGAAAATACGTTTCAGGGGGGCATGCTTTTTGTTTTTCTTGTAGGTTTGAAACTAGTTTTTGACACAAAAAAATTGTGGGCTCTGCCCCCGAATGCCCCCTGTGGCTAAGGGCCTGTTTCACCCCCAATTCCTCCCTGGAACAAAATTTCTCCATCTCCTCCCTCAGTGAGCCAAGTGGCAGCCGTTTGCGAATCGCTGATCCAGCGAGTTCAAATTGTAAATTATTTTACGCAAACCTTAGTAAGTTCATCACAGTATACATATGTTCAAGCAGGCCTTACATAGGAAACCTGACTATACGTCACTGAACAATGTTTTTTTCCAAAGATCAAAACACCTGCTCAGTACGAATCAGCCAAGCGATTCCTCGAAATAGTACCACGTGACCTAAAAATCGTCATTGATCATCTGGGAAAGCCTGACGCAATCAATGGAGCCAGTCAATCGTGGTACGATGACATCACCAACATGGCAAACCATTCCAATGTATACTGCAAGTTGTCAGGTGAGTGAGAGATTACAGAGTTTATCCTGTCGCACGAAGCTATCACAGAAAACATGGACCAAGCTCCATGCGTTTGATAGTCTCATAAAAGTGAAAATAAATATTCCAGGGTTTAGTTTCCATCAACATTCACAACAAGAACCAAATTTAAAAAATAAAACAGACAAAACTGCTTCGACGCTGACACAAAAACAAACATTTAACGTGAAAGCCATTGCACTGGCAAGCTTGTAAGCCAAGCCGACACCTTTTTCAAACAATTAACAGCTTTTCCAAAAGTGTGTTGGGCGGAGTATCCCCCAAATTACGACCAGATGAGACGCCTGCTGAGTGGAAGACCCTTTACCCCTGTCCGCTG
>JGI24022J15233_10008408_pt1 | contig 11522 bp, 7 predicted proteins | sample Ectturendosymbi2_FD_15233 | JGI IMG/M metagenome (IMG submission 15233)
TTGTACTTAAAATACTACAACTTACTTAAACGTTTACAGCTTCTAAAGTCACATTATGAAAACCAAAAATCCACTCCAGTTCAGACAGTTAAATGTGCATTGAACACAGCATACTAAGAAAAAATAGCAATATGAGACTGATACACACAAATACTGCAACCTATATGATCAGCTACTAAGGAATGTGTACAAATGCACATTTCCAATGACAAACGGCTTATAACCTCGACAAGATTGTCTTATAAAAATGGCAGTGCTTCACTGCGCTGCATTAGCATAAGTGAATTATGCAGTGCAATAAATGGTAGACCTACAGTTGCTACTGTTCATGAAAACTTCACTTCACAGCATTAAATTAAAACAAAAAATATTGGCAGGATGCAACATATGCATTTCATTGAATGAAACAAATGGATAATATGAAAAACCAAACAGTATAAAATCACAGTTACATTACCACCACGCAACATATTAGAGCCTCAGTTACGTAGTTAATTCTAAGAAGAGACAGCGAGTTAAAAAAGATTTAAAATGTTGCACACGGTTGCTAGCGATGATCCCAAGTTGTTTGTGCTGATGAAGCGTTTTCCGATGAACTGGGACAACAAACGTACAACATGAAACCAACAGAATTTTATATTTGACCTGCTTTTCGTAGACTGCAGTTTTTACTGCAAAACATTTTTTGTTACTTTGATGGAGCAACCCAAATGTTTTAGGATGAAATATGTTTACTTTGCACAATGCTAAACAAAGCACATTTGTTTTGCAGGTCCATACCTAAATGGAACTTTTTCATCTGTTGGTCATTACATCTGTTCAGACTTTCATTGGTCTGTTGGTGTTCCCAACGTGACTGTGATGGCGAATCTTTATAGTTTGCACTGGCATGGATACTACCGTATCCACTTGCAAAGCAAAAGATTTTCAAGTACGATTGGACGATGTTACGCGAATTCAGCACGTTCGTATGTCACCAACGTTGGAGTGACCTGCTACACCACCGGACGTACCTCACAAATTAATGTTACTATTCCTGGATCAACTGTAACGGAAACACAAGAGCTTCGTATACGGGAAATGTTTTATTCAAGTGAATACGTAAAAACAAAACTGCACTATCAAAGTAAGTTGGTTCAAAATGTTGTTACAGAAAATTTTTATACTGTAATTTTAGTTTGAACCCAGTAGTGGTTTTAGTAAATGTGCAGGGTGTTCAAAGTTGTGCAAAATGGGGGCCCACATTTCAACGTATGCTATTTAAGGGGGCCCAGCTTTTGATTAATGCATTTTCAAGGATCTATGCGCTTTTGTTTATGAATATTGCATTGTTGTTATTATTAAATAGTATTCAGTAGAAATCATAGGTTGTTTTGCTATATCACATGGTAATTATCGTCATGTTTCAACACATTTGGTTTCCACCTGAAGATAAGAAGCCACACTAAAATGATAAAACCTTATTTATTCGATTTCAATATTCTGCATAGCAACATGTGAACAATGGTAGTATTGTATATAGAGTATATAGTGTTATTCGATTTTTGGTGATGACCGTTTTTTTGTGTCACCCTGTATGTTTTTCACAGAAGATCATTAGGATGTATAGAAGATTTGGTGTTTGTTGTTGAAAGAAAATTCCATACTGGAAAATTTTACCTAAGCATAAAGCGGAGTGATTACAAGAAAGCTTTTATTTTAAGTCATAATCTTTTCCAAACAACCGTCGCCATATGTTTGCGCAAGTTCACCTTAAGATTCCTCAAAGCGTCACTTAACAACAAGAACTACGCAGATTTTTTGGCATAGTAGCAGTTCGAAAAGAAATGAGAATGTAAAAATCTAAAGCAGAGTGTTATGTAGTTATCCATCACTATCAACACCGGTTTTCTTGGAATTTCGTTAAAATTTGTCTCCGTAAATTAATCAATAGAAATGGAAAACCCTATGCTCATGAAAAAAATAGAGCATTTAGTGCAAAACCTTGTTGACCACAGAAAGGTCTTTATACCCTTTTCGTAGCATGAAGTCAAGTTGCACTGCGCTTGATATAGATGCATTAATTGCTGACTTTCGTGTTGAGGCTAAACAGGCAGTGGCGGATCCAGGGGGTAGTTTGGGGCAACTGTTTTCCCCAAAATGTCTGTGGCACCCCTTTTTGTGTCTATCGAAGAGGAAAGAGAGATTAAAAATAATCTAAGCAGTGTTTTACACGTCATTGAACTTCAGAGTTTACGTGTTGGACTTTGACCCGGTGTCAAGTGAAATTTCTGATTGCACCCCATGCGCGCATGCACAGAGTGATATTCTACATATCAAATACGCTGACAAAACTGATCATAAGAGCTTAGAGTTTGAGTTAGGGCATGGGTCTCAAACTCAAATTGCTCCGTGGGCCACATGAGGACTTACAAGATAACCGCGGGCGCATTATGACGCTGACGCAGCAGTAGCGGTACTTGAACCTAAATTTTACATCTTATTTCCTGCCAAAGGTATCATGAATTGCAGGTAAATCATTTCTAGCCGTCTCTACGTTCGTATTAATCAATTCTAGTCGCCTAAGGAACTTGTTCAATCACTAGCTTAGCACTTTTAAACACCGGTGAATAAACTAATGTAAATGTCATTCGTTTCATATGTTTGCATGCCTGCGTTTCCTCTAGGGAGGGCTACGGGGGCAGGTTACAGGGGTTTGCGGTCTGGCCGACTCAGTCTGGTCGATTCAATTTGAGCTGCTTTGGTCCGAGTCGTTTCGGTCACGGGACTTTTCGGTCTTGGTCGTTCCTGTCTCGAGACATTTCGGTCAGGCTATGAAATCTTACAGAAATTTATATGTTCAATTTTTAATGCAAACGTACTTTAATCAACGAAAGGTTTTATTAAAAAAAAACAAAAAAAAACTATAAACATGATCCAAGATCCAAAAGTTAATTAACATGATCAAACAGTTAATCTACAAGATTGCGATTAAATCTGAAATGATTTTGGTTATCATCAGCAAGCAAAGTAAATCATGATCGACATTTTCAATGAAATACAAATATTTAAAACTCATAATTACAATTCAGATTTAATCGCGATCATGACCTCTCAAAAGGGAGTTGGTATAACACCAGTTAACGTGACATTTCGCCTGCATGTAGGCTATAATCATTTAAATAAACAAATGCAATCAGTTGTTTATGTACTGAAATGTCGTGACCACAATGTCCCCACACTGAAACGGCCAGACCGAAACCACCCAGACAAAAATTACTCAGACCGAAACGGCTCAGATCGAAACGGCTCAGACCGAAACGGCCAGACCGAAACATCCTGTTCCGGCGGGGGCAACATCCCTAGAAGGACTTGGAAAACCTAACAATCAACAGCAATTTCAGATAGTTCTTCTAGCTCCACACCAAGACGAGACCAAGCGAGGTCGGTGATGAAGTCACGCCACCTGGTGCTTGGACGACATTTGGGTCACTTTCCCGTGACTTTAGCCAGCAGGACTTGCCTCACAAATATTTTGTGGGGCATTCTGGATACATGGACGAACCAATGTGGTTGGGTTCTCTCAATTCGGAGAAGTGTTTCGACATTCAGGGCTCTGCGAATTTCACAGCTGCACAGTTTGTCGCGAAGTGTCACACCAGTGGCGTAACGAGGGCGGCACAATAGCCGAGGGGCGAATCACTGGGCACCGCAGAAAAGTCCCAGAAATGTCGCAATTTGTTTCTTCAATGCAATACATTTACTCCCAAAAGATCTTAGGTTCAAATATGGAAGCGCCAAACTTGTTTCTTGCCCCGAACGCAATCTAACCTCCGTAAGCCCCTCTGTCACACCGTGGCCTCTTCGCAAAAATCCCATCCTTGGCGCTTGCACCTAAGTTAATATTCTTTCGGCCATTACCATGACCGTAGGTAAGGATCGGAACAAAGACCGATTTGAAAACTGACAGCTTTACGGTGTTTGAAAGCTCCTGTTTTCTGACTACAGAGAAATAAAACCCACGCAGAACTGCGTTAGCTTTACCAAACCCTGTATCAATGTCCTTGCTCCGCCCTTCGCCACTCGTAAATACCACCCGTAGGTACTTCAACTTCTCCACCTGCTGCAGTGTATTGCCACTCCATTGCCGCATACACTGCCTTGGGTTTGTAGATAAAAATAGTAGACTACCTCGGTATTTTTCGCACGCAGCAGAAAACCGATCGAGTGAATGCTGAAGAATGTTGAGAACATTCAACCAGTTTCAAATCGTGATGCAAAAAGTTAAGGGTTGATCCTGCACCTCCTGACTGTGACACCCTCGCCAACTCGGCTGTGACTGTCTATCCAATTCATGTAGATCAATTGTTCTCAACTCTGCTCTGATGGCCGCATTCGGCTCCCAGGCACCCTTTGCGAGGCCCTCAGCAGTCTTTCAATAAGACGTCTAAACTTTTGTGTAGTAGACTTGGTTCTACTATAAAACAAAACGTGTCAATTGAATTGCGTCAAAAATATTTACTAAGGCTTTCCAACAAAACAATCATGTAGGTCTGGGTTTGGTTTCCTTCAGCGAAAAGTTTGAGAACCACTGATGCAATCTATGAAAAGGAATGGTGACAGCACAAAAAAGCTTGTCGGAGTCCAACACCAACGGTGAACGGTCGTGATTTAACTTCCCCGACGTGGACACAAACTTATGAGCAGAAATAAAGTGACTTGACAACCAGTCACAGGCGGCCGCCAACACCTACTCTCGCAACACTACCCAAAGTTTTTCACAAAGAAACCGGTTATCTGCTTTCTCGATTTCGACAAAGCATGTTAAGGTGTCCTTGGCATACTCTGAAGATTTCTCAAAATTTTGCTGAAGGATGAAATGTGGTCTGTAGTGCTACGGCCGTGACGAAAACCGCACTGGATATCAGCTGAGTTGAGTTTATTTAGCGAAAATTAAGAATTTCTAATACTAGTATCATTCAGCTTTGGTTTAATTATTTCGCGGCATTTTTTTCATGGCACTTGGCAATAAAAATGTTGGTTATTTGAAGATTCCCAAAAAATATCCCGAACCGCACAAAAGGCCGTAGCGGGCGACATGCGGCCCACGAGCTGCATGTTTGAGACCCCTGGGTTAGGGTTAGAAAAAGAATAAAATTGAGGTCGTAGACTATGTCCAATATTTTCAGTGGTTATATTTTTTCCTGTACTATCGCTTGTTGTGGGTATCTGACATTTAACCAAAAACTTTCAATTTATACCACACGCATCAAAAAAGTAATCGTCAAACTTTATTCCTTTACTCTGAGAAGCAAAATAAGTGACAAACAGTACTATAATAGGTCAGATATTTTGCAGAGGTCAGAAAATTCGCTTGACATCTGTCTCTTCATCTATTAGGATCGACAATGTTATTCTTTCGTAATAATACTAGTATGCCGTAATTACTGTACTTTCTCTCTAGCGTGAAAATTGCCCAGTGCTGAGCGGTGAGCGGTCACAAAAGCAGTTACTTTCGCTAGGACTTGCCACTGGGCTGTGCAAAGTTGATCTGTTTATGATACAAGTTTATTTCAATGTCTGATGGCAGTCTTGAAAGGAATAGCTGTAGTGAAACTAGGAATGCAATAAATATGGAAAACTTAGAACTGACGCAAGATTTTTTTGGAAGCCTGCAACTCGAAACAAAACTTTCAGCACTGTTGTAGGAGGTGGGGATGCAGGGGTGCAACAACACCCCAAAAGTTTTTATTTGGTGAAAACCTGAGCAAAAATTACGCCCAACACGTTTTGATTTCAAAATAATGGCGCCCGAAATGACATGAAAAGCTTTTTTTGGAAATCATTTGGCGCCCGAATTGAGATTTTTGTTGAAGTCACTCATTTTGATGTATTTTTCGGGCACGTTTAGGAGAATCTGGGCAAAAATTCTCCGCAATCCCAAAAATGTGCTCCCACACCTATGAGTTGCAGGTCTGCTGCTAGAGCAGTCCGTGAGTCAGCAGTAGGCTGCATGTAGATCTGCATCGGAGTTTTGCAATATAAAGGTAGGTGGATAAGTTCCTTGTCGGAACTAATGCCGCTGTTTGAATCGTAATGCTTCCTGTGAAAAGCAGCAACAACATTCGTATGTACGCAAGGAAACAACTTGCCGCTATGTGATTAATATGCATTGAGCATGCTCCAGTAGCTAAAAGAATTATAACTTAACAATGCAATTGTGAAACACCTCACTCGGATACCGCAGTGGAGCATTGAATTACTAATAGTAATTGCTACGTGGCAGTGGCGTAGCGAGGCTAAGTACCGCCCGGGGCCGACCATAAAAGTGCCGCCATTTCCACCCGTCAAACTTGCTTACAAAAATTTTAAATGAAAGTTTATGTTTCGTGCTTATTTAAAAATATAAGGATTAATAAAGCACCTTCAAAATTGCAAACAAGCACTAACAAACTGAAATCTGTCTTCATTTTCGTTGTCGTTTATGATTCTTGCTTTTTCTGCTTGTCGCCACCTTTCACATGATTAATTTTTTTATTTTCTGCTTTCTTTGCATAGGCGTATACGAACCCCACATGTTTCGTCAAACTTTCCTCCTTGTTGGTTTTTAATCTCCGGTAAGCTCACCGCATGACAACTTTATAGTTTACTCATTTCAGGGGTTCAAACGGAAAAAGGGTTAAGTTAAGGGATGTGATAGCGGCATACCTATTTTACAATGTAAACATTTATGTATGTTAAAATTGCGTGTAGTATCCTCGTCTTTAACTAAAAAAGTATGTGTACTGCGTGCAGCAGCAGATATATAATCAATCTGATAATATGATTTGAGTGATGTAAAAAACATTTCATTGTTCATTTCACGCTTCAGTAGTGGTTTAATCCTCTTATAATATATAGAAGACTTCAAACGTTAACTCTGCGGGCACTTACGAGGAGCCATCCACAGGTGCAGGGACCATTTTGAAAAAATATTTTAAACAGGTTTAAAACAGGCTATGGTTGAGAAACGCTTGCTTGCAGTCTTCATCGTGACCTGCGCACTTGGACTAGCTGTTGTGTTGAACCTCTTCCAATTACACGTGCATAGTGTTAGGCCTAATCTTTGCCTTTGTTCGTTACCAACAGAATTATTGCCAGAAGGTCTTCAATTGGGAGACTGCGTTCGTGCAGTGGAACTGACATTCTAAAAATGACAAACCAACTGAGTTATAGTGTTTCATATTTCAATTTTGGGGGATTTGTAGCTTTTTTGGGGGGTTAATTCCACCAATGCCCCCGTGGCGACGGGACTGGTTACCAACAGACGTCTATTTCGAAAACTGTATTACCAAACCATGCCGGGTGTGAAGTATAGGCCTTCTGGATGCTCAGCAGTGATTACAACGTCTTACGTTCGACGGTTCTTGCGATGAACAACTTTATTCAGCTCAGCTATTGCCAATCTGTAGTGGCGCAGCTAGCCCAATCATTTCGGGGTCGGGGGCAAAATGTTTGATTTTAGGCGAATAAAACTATTTTGTTTAGAAAAACGCCTCTCTAAGCACAAAATCACTATATTTTCTGAAAATTTTTGGGGGCATGTACCCTTTGTCCCCCCCTGGCTACGCCTATGCCAAGCTTTAAACCATTTCGATTAACGCTTTTTTTAATAAAAGCGTTAACCACAATCATATCTGAACATATTGTTTACCCTTACATTAGATTCTCAAGCTAAGGTTCTTGCCTCAAATTCATCAAAATGAAAGCAACACCTTTTTGTGCTTTTCTTGTTGAAATAACTTTTTCTATGACTGCCAATGTTTAAAGTGCACCGTTGAACAAAGACGACAACACGAAAACCACGTTGCCTATCGGCTGGCTCTTATTCGCTCTACTTGCAGTTGAAACCTACAATTTGAGCTCAAAGTTACCCACGCAAATGCACCAACTGCCCTACCCCGCTTCTAGAACGTCATTTTTCGGCACCGTTACGTCATGCAGAAAAACAACAGTTGTATTGAAACTGTGAAAAGTTACCTTTGCAAAGTTCTTCACTTCAACCGCCAAAACTTTTTAATTGGCCCACTTAATGACTGGGCTATAGCTTATGGCAGTTATTGAAAATATCCCACCAAACATTAAAAAATAGCATGAGATGTGCCAAAAAATGATTTTTTTATAATTTTGGCACCTGCAATTAGCGGCAAACCGGCGCCTGAAATATGCTTCTTACCGGAGGAGTTTAGGCTAGCGGTCTTGCCCAATGAGTCACTCAGTGTCTGTGAATTGGACACACAACCTTCCAATTGAGAGGCGGACACTATTAATGGGCTATCGCCGCCCCGGAGAAATCTTCGTCGCCAGTGCCTAGGGGTCAGGGGAATGCTATGTGCAATTGGAGCGTTACTTAGGAACCAACGATACGAGAAAAAGGATTAAGTTACCCTTGACTATTTACCGTGGTTTCATGCAAAGTTTTTTGTCAAATTTTGAGAGGAGGGGCAATATAAACCGAAAACAACTGGAGCCCTAACATTTTCAGTTTGCGGTGGAATGTCATCTCTTTCCTTTGTGCAAAGGACTTTAGGCTGAGATGGCTGAAATGGCTTTGTCTGTAGAGGCAAAGGTGTAGGGACTGGGGCACAATTGGACCCCAAGTAAGCATGCACGTAAATAGGGGGCGCAGGAAAATTTTTTGCCCTCTTGGAAAAATGTTTTGGATGTAGTTTGAAACTATTGGACATAGTTTAAAAAAATTGGGCCCCTCGGATGAAACTCTTCGCCTTTCAAACATTTTATCATTTCACTTACTCCAAAGTAACATGTCGTGTTCTTTTAGGCTAGCCTACCAGTGTAGCGCTTGCAACCATGAAAATAGAGAAGCGGTAAAAAATGTATTTAAAATAATAAAGAAAAACTAGAACTTTTAAACTGCTTTCACAAATAATTTATAATCAGCGAAGTGCTGCCTCCCTGAAAGTGCCGCCCGAGGCCCGAAGCCCCCCTTGCTACGCCACTGGTGCATGGTAGCACGATGCGCCTCAACAAACCACGGTACTGTTGCAACCACTCCGCTGGCGTTGCGCTGAAATGCGCGGTTCGCCACGAACGGAATGTGGGCGAAGAACAACACCATATACTTGAGGCACGAACAAGCAATAATAGAGTGATCCCGACGGAGTGACCTTCGTGAGTGACCTCCAGCAATGCTTGTGAATTTAATGAACAGTTGATTGTAGCTGTTAACGGTGACGACGAGATCTCGTCGAGTAAACTCTATTATTCCTTGCTGCCACAGTGCGAAGCTTTGCGCACATGCCGCTCGGGCTTTCCGATCGCATAAATCAGGCATGTGCAACCTTTTTCACTGGCGGCAGCATTCAATTTTTAGTAAGTTATCGCGGGCTGCATCAATTTTTATGGGATGAAACTTTATTCATTCCCTTAAAAATTCGGTTTTTAGTGTTCACTCAGCAGATATGGAGTATATGTTGTAATTTCCTCTGTCTGAAGCTACCAACCACACGCCGGAGACAGTCTTATTGAAAAACTGTGAAGTAGATGAGACGTATGATATCACGAAGTCTCTCAATTCAGTCAGACAATTTCTTCATGCATATCGTCACTACGTCTCTATAAGTTGAGTCTTCTAATGTGATGCTTGATGTTGGAGGTCTTTACAAAGTTCCGGAACATTTGCTTTCATAGAACTGCAAGCAACTCGAAGTTGACCAATCAAATGTTGGTCTGACAATTGACCTCTGTGCTTTCCTTTCCAATGTTTCATCTTTGAAAAGAATTGTTCGCAACAATAGGTGCTTCTAAAAAGTGAAATTATTTTCAAGACGTGTTCGGCAAGGTTCGGATGCTTCCCTCGAACACAATTTTTATAAAAGCTCACAAGATTGTTTTTTCCGAAGACTCTTTTCATGTCAATTTCTAACTGCAGATCAATCAATTCAAGTTGAAGGTGATCCGGGCTTTGATGTACAACTGTGTTGAAAGGGTCCCTAAATATATTAAAATCGATTTCAAGGTTTCGAAAATCCGAGAAACGATTACCAAATGCAGCACGCAATCTTTTAATCATTGTACCATATTTTTCATAAATCACAAGTCCTTCCTCCTTTCGCGATTTCAAGCTTGGGAAGTGTGTAAGCACGGAGTTACTGAACTGAACCTCAGAAAGATCCAGCTTTTTTTGGATGGATGTAATGTGCTCAAATATTTTGTTTGCCGGTTGTTTCAATTCCTTGATGTTGTCCATTTAATTACGATAGATGTTGTGTTCGTGGGCGCCGTAAGGGGGGTAGGGGAGACCAAGCCACCACGATTTTGAAATTTTTAGCAAAAAAAGGTTGTTTTCATAGTTTTGAGTGGGAAAATCAAATTTCACCACTTTTGGCTCCGACTAGGAAAAATTTCGAAAAAATACCCTAGTGGTCCCCCCTGACAAAATCCTTCCCACACCCACGGTTATGTTACATCGGTAAGGAACGCCAGGTCATTCACCCACTCTACGTTGTTGAAAAATGAGACGTCTTAGCTCCTAGTTTCCATGACACACTCATTGACCGCCGGTCCACGGTATATTCGTGGCTGCTGTCTGATGCTTGAACGCCGGTATGGTTTTCGCGCTGGCGCTTGAGTGGAAAGGCGTTGTTTTAAAAAGGTTCTGGATGGAAAACCTTGCACGATTGAAACACAAATTTCCACAAAACCGTTAGTCATATTGCGTAGTTTATGAAAATCGAAATAAAAAAATTTTTCCGCTTCTTTTGGAGAGAAAAAACATCCGAAAGCAAGAGTGGATTGCCTGTTTTTTTACTTTGAAAGTTAATTGCGCCTATTCCAGCCATGGGAAAAATGTAAAAATCACAAAAACGGTTGTTATAGCTACTACAAAGCATCCTGCCAATTTCGGAATTAAAAAATTGTAGAGAAGAAAAGTTATGACAGTTTTTATATCACCTGGTCCAAGACAGCATTTCTGGTTTTCGACTCAGTCCGAAAACGCACATGCGTTCAGTTGTGCTTTACCGATCGCTAAACAACTGTTTGGTTTCGATTTGACTGAAACGTACAGCACTATTTCGTTTCAATACGTAAAACCTTCATAGATATTTGCGTTGAACTCCGAAAAAAAATTATTACACACATTGTACCTCAAAAAAGCGCGCAAAATTTTATTTTCGCATGAAAAAGCCACACAATAATTTCTTTGCACAAAAAAACAACGCAAAATTTTACTAGCACGTGGCCTGAGAATTCGCCAATTGCCAGCTCTTGGATGCTGAAATGCAACGCATCTGCTGATGTTTTTGTTGCAGAAAAGACGTGAATATCACAGAACATGTTGTGATTACCTTCTAGCGGCCGCATGTCGAGATTGTAGTGCATGAACGAGAGGAAAAAAACTCCAACATTTTCATCAGCTGGTCGTAAATATGATTTGAGATTTGTGAAAAGTTATGCACGCACGTTCAGGTGCTTGGCGTTGTTGCGATGGGAAAGGACGAGCGGCAAGGGTGCAATGTGAGCTATTGTTGGCAGCAACCTTT
>JGI24022J15233_10008412_pt1 | contig 11520 bp, 8 predicted proteins | sample Ectturendosymbi2_FD_15233 | JGI IMG/M metagenome (IMG submission 15233)
TGTCATCTCGCTCGGTTGGAAAGTATAAAAGCTTCCCGTTACTCCTGGCCTCTTAGATCGCAATATTCGAAGCAGCTGAAGACCAGAAAGCACAATGCAGACTATTTCCGTTGCTAAGCTTTTGCCAAGATTGCTAACTGTTGCTTCAGTGGTAAGATTTTATTGTTTCAGATACTTTTTTAGGTCAGTCGCAATGTTCCAAGAAGCTATGCTGAAATAGCTTTAGCATTCATGCTTAATATTTTCGAATTGATATGATTAGCTTGAAAAAACATGCGTATAATAAAGAAACATTAATGTTTTCACGTTAGATGGATTTTTAGAACTGGTTTCACTGAAAATGCGCTTTCAACTATTATGCTGTATGCAAACGTAAATTGAATTTGTTAGTGTGATGGATATTGATTATGGTATTGCTTTTGCAATTTCCGAAAAAATCTTCCGAAATTCACCTTTTCTCATAAATAAATGTTTTTGTTTGTTTTCTGATGTTGCACTGCACAGATTTTAAACGTTTTGAGATAATTGTTATTCTTTTGCTTAATGTTGGAAACGAAATGAAAAGAGGTACTTTGAATTTACTGCATCGATCTTCACAATCAAAACACAAAAGTAAAATATTGCAAATATTTGTTCAGTGAAAAAATCATTTCTGACAGAATCAATGATTGTCGATGATGAACAACAGGTCTTGGATGTTTTGATAGTGCTTTTTTATTTTACTTGTTACTTCGAAGCTCAAAATTCCTAAGCGGCTAACAAACACGCTTGTTGCTCTTCGAAATCAAAAACTAAAAAATGTGGGTTAAACCAAAGATTATAATATATTGATGTCCTGGAAAATTTAAGAGCAGTTGGTAAAACGGTGACTCATTCATATGTCCTCGTTGAAAAGGTAACTGACAATGATCGAGAAAAGAAACGAGGAACCTATCTGCTACCATAAGCCCCATGAATGGTTCAATACAGCTGGCAGGCCGCAAAAATTTATTCATTTTAGCTTAAATATCCTGAAAATCTACATATATCTTCGAAAGGAATGTAAGGAGAAAAACCTATGTTATGGAGTGGGAGAGACGTTTCTTGATTTGCTGTCAGTCTGCGTCTACTTGTCATGGAGTTTCCTTTTGGCGCGATGTTGTGTTCTAACTTGGGTAACTGAAATACTGATGCGGGCCACGTTGAATGTTCACGCGGACCACAGGTTACCCACTCCTTATCGAGAAACTCAACGACTCACAACATTGCGTAATTTGAACAGATGAATCAATTGTAACAGCGTAACTGGTGACTCGCAACAATGTGTAATGTATCGTATGACTCTTGACAGTGATAGGTAATAATTAGACTAATATCAAAGTATTGTTGGTCCCACAAGTGAAACATTTGGAAAAGCTCCAGCATTGACATCGACACCAAACAAATGAAGATTTTCTCAGCACGTCTTCGTTTCAATTTTATTGCAGTACAACGTTTTTTGTTCTGGGCACAACGGTATTCCTGTGCGACAATTTTTAAAATTGCAGTGTTTTTGATGAAGTATTGTGCAAACAAGGTCAAGAAGAATTTATACGCACAAACGTTTTATTGATCCTTTCAAACCATTACATAAGACGTCAAGTGAAAATCATGTTCGCGTCTCACAGAAAGCCTTTCTCAATTCAAAGGCTTAATTGTTCTATCTGTGAATCGATAAAACGTTAATGCTTCTGTGGTGAGCTTGCATGACTAGCGTCACGTGCGAAGGCGATTGGAATCCAAATGCTGGTGATAAGTCCATCGATCAATCATACTTAATTATCAAAAGGGCACGGTTTCTCATGCGCAAAGGGAAAAAAGTTAACAACACGTTTTGAAAACCATACAAATTTTTATTAAAAATGCACATGAAACTCATTAAAACAAACGAGTGTTAACGCCGTCTTATATGTCTGAGCCATATCATTCGAAAACGATTCAAGTCATAGTGTTTTCGTTTTAGTCTTTTTTTTATGAGAAATATGAGGTATAGTGGCAAACATTCTGGATTTTAGAAAAAAAATGTATAACTATTTTGTGTTTTGCGCAGCTTATTCACAACTTTAACGAAGCTATGCCAACCGGATCACTTGCTGCAGATTCAATGGAACGTATTCAGCTTTATGGTCTTTACAACAGCCAATTGAAGGATGGAGAAAGCAATCTTTATTGGCGTATCGACCAACACACAAAACGAGTTCAACTGGCACCTAACAGTGATGGAATCTGGCGTTGTTGGAAAGCAAGATCATTCATTCGTATTTTTGGTAAAACTAAGGAAAACGATTGCGTCACTATTCAAAATATTGACTACAAGTATTACTTGGTTGCCAATGCGTCCTGTCCAACAGAAAGAAACCCTCATGCGGGCAAAAATGATGTAATACTTTTCCGCAAATTTTTTTCACAAAGACTTGGTTTTGAAACGTTGCAGCATGTTGCCAGCAATAAATATGTTGCAAAGGATGATTCAGACTTTCTTCTGTTGGGAAACGAAGAACAAGCGTTGAATTTTCCACAGTGCGATTTTATGCGTCTTTGATCTGATACGTTTTACAATGGTTGAAAACAAAACATGCCTTTCATTGTAGCTTGCAGAGTTGCCCAACACTAGTTCCCTAAACATATTTTTTACTAGCTTATATAAAATTTCTTTAATGTTACATTGTGAAAGTGTGTTGCGGTGTAGCGGCAAGATTATCTTTGGGAATTTCAAAACGATCATTTCTTTTGTCTCTGCTTAATTTTGTTGTTATTTTTGAAACTTTCAATAAGATGAATGCAACTTTGCATGCGTCGTTTATAAATTCTTTCCTTCAAAACCACCTCTTCACCTGTACAACACATTTCACATTCGACATTTCTGAAAATATACCCTTAGTGGAAAGCCGTTGTATTTCTACAATGCAACAGCAACAAACAATGCTGGTGGAATATATTACTTAAATAATGTTCGTAGTGCCTTTTGAAGATAAGTTGTCTCTGGCGTTTCAGTTACAAAAACCCATGCTGATACCTTATCCGTTTAATTGTATTGCAAGTAGCCCAAATTGTACTGCTTTGGAAGGCATATTTTAGGCTTTGTTGGATATTTTGTATTGCATGGTCGGTCAATTTGCTCTACAATTTTGTGTCGAGTGTTTGACGAAAACATGATGTTGATCATTCCGAAAAATAAAGTGTTTTTGAATTCCTTGATCAATTATGCGCTTGGTGGCAGCTTTTTGCGATTGAAAAAATGACATTCGTGTTATATGAAGAAACAAAAAACAGGTAACGATCCTTTCCACCGAACGACAGTTGTTTAATATGGAATAGGCAAATCAACGATTCGCCAAAAGATTTTGGGAAGTGAGCTGACCTCCTAACAAATTCTGACATTATTTTCCGAACCAGTAATTTGTGTGACGATAAAGTTTGAAAACTAGAGATTTAACGAAGATAGGAATTCATTGAATCTATGAAAAGAAGAATAATTTAATCCTTCATGCGTTCAAGAATAGTGGTTGAAGATACATTTAATTTGCTAAGCCGTGGCATTACTTATCGTTTCGTTTGCTAGAGTTATATCTGCTATTCATGTTATGTTCAGGGAAGTGGGCAGTTCATCATTTTTATTGCAATGAAAACACAAAGTAGAAAAAAAACAGCCGCCAGACGCACCAGCTGTACACCGCATGGTTTTGTCCAAAGTCTAAGGAACATTTTTTCACTTCGCTTGAGCGAAAGTCGAATTGAACACATTTGTGACTAGAGTGAGCCGTAAAACGTTAAACAAATTCAATTTACTTTGTTTAAATGTCTGTTGAAAATAGGATTGCTATTTCCCTTTTCACGTCAGCAAGAAACTACATAGAGTTGGATTCGAAAGCACAACATATGTGCTCATATTATAGTATTTCACAAAGCTTACCAAGACAAATTGCTGCAATTGCTGTGTACTGCAGTACATGTGCAAAGCACCAAGTTGTAATTGCCACTGTAATGGATGGGCACCGGAACCGCGGCTAGAGGGGTAGGTAAACTGCTCACGTGACCTCCCGTCTCGTCTGCAAATACGCTCGCCACAACTGCGAATGTTGGTCAAGATTGTACCGTATTCACAACCTACTGACTGAGGAGGATCGTGAAAGCATTTGAAGGGAAAATCGTAGCTCCTCAGGTGCACATTGAATCTACAACCACAGCCGTATCAGTCATAAACACAGACCCGCCAACTGCGAATCGTCTCATCAACATTGGTTAATTTCCAGGACAGCAGGTTACGGCAGTCTATTCACAACTGGGTGGGCAAAAGGAAACAATGGAAGTCACAGCATTTTCACTCACCCAAAACTGGTTCTCAAGCACACTTGAAAACAGAACTTCATATAATTCGCTGCACTTGTCTCAGCCCACTTGCTTGCACCCGTTTACAAGCTTACAACTCTTATCGGTTGAAAATAAAGACCACAGTTAGACATAAATCTTCAAAGCCAAGCAGCTACCCATTTCACCATTTAGTACGGTGAAAGTCATATGCAGCTTTAAGATATTCCACCGCGCAGACCACATCACGTAATTCAAGGCCTGCCTGTCGCGAAACAATTCTACGATTATGACGCGCAGTGGATTAATGCTAGGAACATGGCGGAGCGTAAAGAGCAGAAAATTCTGCAGCCAAGAAGTGATTCCATACTTCGTTTTGAAGACACAAGAGCACGCTTTGCATCAGGGTTGCCAGGTTGGCCATTCCCTGGCCTATTTCGAAACGTATGGTCTTTTTGAAGTGAGCTGCCCATCAAAAAACAGATTTGGCCATTTTATAAATATTAAGTTTTTCACTGTATGATGAATTTTTCATTAAATATTTTGTGTTATTGTGTTTTTTTTCACATCCCTGTCTGTAACAGCATCACCATAAAACCTTGTCTTGATTTGACGTGTGTAGTGATGATGATTCACAGTAAGTCTTGCAGTCAGTAGCATTTGTACAAGCAGTTTTTTTAAAGATTTGGTTTAGGAACATCAAGAAATTTTGAGGCCATATTTTTAGCAAAGCCTTCATAATAATTCCTAACGTGTTCTTCATTGCAGTATTGGCAGTCACAGTGCACAATCAGTACTGCTGTATTCACTGGCATACGCGGAAAATTATTATGGGGGGGTTCATTCAGTGGCATATGGTGGTCATTTGTATTTGGTATGCGCTGTTTGTGACGTAACAGTTTGATATTCATGTAACAGTTGTAACAGTTTCGTATCCATGTTTTCAAACCAGCGTTTTGGCGAAGTTTGTTGACGCAATACGCACATTCTTCTACACGCACTCTCCTTGTTTCATATGTACTTCAAGTACATTTACATGAAATTGTTCTGGGACTACCATACGGGTCAATTGACCCTTTTGCGATTTTCTTTTCAAATTTTAAGGAAAAGGTTTACAGCTGCGAACCTCAAATGTTTTGACTTTTATTAATTTTGTGTCTTGAGCAAACCACCAAGTCGATAACAAATTTATTTTCAAAACCAGTGTTTCACGATGGAAAAACGGTTAATTACCACACAGGTCAATAGACCCCTAAGCTGAGAATGCTGAGCTATCCAATTACATTTCGAAACAACTTTTGCACATAGGGCGAGAACATGTTCCACACAAACTTTGAACAGTTGCAACATTTCAGTCTTGTTTTGTTTGACTGGTTTATTCAGAATTTGGTTCTTTTATCGAGCGCCATGCCTCAGCAGCTCCTTGAATGCGTTTCAGATGCAGTGCGTGGGGTCTGTACATGCCTTGCAGTTTCTCTCTCTTGAGCACAGCTTTTCTGCCTGTTTGATAATAATATCCCTTTTTTAGTTGTTACTTGCAAATATTGCAAATGATGTATGCATCCAGCACCACAATGTCCAACTGGTTGAACAATACAACAAATGGCCATCTTCGGGATGCTGGCTAAGTAGAGCATGAATGGAGCATTTAGTAGTTTGTTAGTGAACGATAATGTTGTGGAATGTAATGTTTCTCGTGAAAAACACAAACTATCACGAAACTTTTCACGATGGCGCTAGGCATAAACTAAACTACCTGGGATAGCGCTGCAGATATGAAAAACCGGTTTGTGGGCCATCGTTTTCTAAAACAAGCCAAAAATTGCATGAGTGATTGACATCTTCGACGCAACGCCATCGCGTGCTAATTTCATAACCGCTGTCCCCCTTCTTAAAAAGAGTGTGAAACTAATCCGAGCAGAGAACTAAGGAACGCAGTTGTGTTTGCAAACAGACTTCAGTGAAGAAAAATCACAATCACTTTACTCGCAGAAGATACCCGCGGTGAGCATAACAAATGTACGTAACGAAAGAAAAAAAAATGTTACTCTGAATGTCATAAAAACCTTTGGTATGCAGCCCGAAATTGGCCCGAAACATTTTGGTAAACCCTAACGAAACCCGGCGCAAAACCCGCCCGAACCAAAAAGCCCGACTTACAACTCTGAGTTGGTGTACCTTCATATTAATGCTGAGTGTGTACCTCTTTACTTTGACTTGAGATCACAACGGGTAATGGGATCCAGAACTGTAGCTGGCTTTTTAATTTGGGAGGAACAAATATTAGGGTGAGCAAAAATTCCGTTTTCAATTACATATGAAAAACTGTGGAAAACATTCTTAGGCACAACAAAATTTGCGAGTGCACAAAAATATGGCGGGCACTGCCCCCGAATTCCCACCCGTGGCAACGGGAATGATCGAGTCAACCTTTAGTTAATAATCTCGTAAATATTTTCACATGATGTATCAAAACACTTGCATTTTGCAGCACACTATAGAGCTTGCCATACTTTAAAACACTAGCACGAACAATGCAAACAAATATAAATTTCCGAGCGTGGACATGAAACTGTGTGTTTCTTCAAAAACTATTACAATATTTTGTTTGTTGTTTTCGAGAAACTCACATTTATCACGTCTTTCAAAAAAAGATGAAAATATAAATTGTACTGTATTCCCCTGAAGGTGCCATTGTTATATATCTTGCCTAACAATTATGAGTGATTTGCATTGACTTTCTTGTTTCTATTTTTATGGCGAAACGTTTGAACGTTAACACATGTTTTCTCTCACCACGACGTTACTGTAACTAACCATGAAAGTAACGGTTGTTTAGTGCATGTCCACTTTACTGGAAATGAAACGAGGTTCTTATCATAACGTTTGTCAAATCAGTTTAATTCTAATGTTTGCAGAAAAGATTAGGCGACTGAAGGTTTTTCATTAGTTAAAGGAAAACCTCGCATTTTTAGAAAACAAAGTACTTGGTGCTCTTTCTAAGCAACCAATCAATCCAGAAAAAAATTTCCTACAAATCTGAAAGACGTATCCGGGCGCTTTTTGCATCCAGGCTAGATTGAACTTAGTGAATTTTCTGGTTTCAGTGAAAAATTTTGACTAGATGTTGTCAGAGGCGTGGTAGTGGGCGTTTCGTTACACTTCTACAACTTCCACGGAAAGGTAAATTGTGAGTGGTGATCAATCTCCAAATAATTGGAATTTCCAACTCGTGCTTGACGTTTTCGTTTTGCTTCCGCTATTTTAGATTCTACATCCTTTTCCTAACCTTGTCATCTTTTTATATACCAATAATTCTCTTTCCAGTCTAGGACATTTATCCTGAAAGGAAATAAAAGTGTACAGTGGTCCATAGGTGCAACCCAACCTGCAAGAGGTCAACACGTTTAATAGGAGCTACTGCAACAACCACCGGGTTATGCTCTGTACCAGTAGAACTTCTCGATTAGAGATGCAACAAAACGAATTTCTCAGTTACGAATTTTCTCCTGTAGGGCACTATTCTGGGTGGTGAGTTTTAAAGCAACATACATGTGTCAACTTCACCGTCGGTGGACCCAAACCAACATTTGCTTATCTTGACGATATTGCAGTGTGTGGAATAACTCTAGACGAACATGTTCACTCTCAGCAAATGCAGATGCACTTATTCCAAGGACACTATGGTTTTGTTAGGGTTTCGACAAGCTAAGGGATTTTTGCAACCGGATTCTGATCGAGTGAAGCCTGTACTGAAAATGCCAGTCCTGAAATATGGCAGAAAACTACTTCGTGTTGTGGGAGTGTCCACATATTACGCGCAATGGATGGCTTCTTGTTCTGAAAAGTTGAAACCGCTGGTCGTCGTGAAAGAGTTTCCACTATGGGGCGATGGGGCGAGGCATTGGAGGCGTTGAAAGCGTCGAAGGAAGACTTTACTGCAGCTTCGCTCGGAGTAATGGATGAAAATTTGCGTTTCACCTGAAAACTGATGCATCAGGAAACGCAGTTTCTGCAAAGGTGGTTCAGCAAAATCGCCCAGAGGATTTCTTCTACAGGATGTTAAGCAAGCATGAAATTTGTGATGTTAGCGTAGAGAATGAAACATTGACTGTTGTCGAAGCGATCAGGAAGTGAGAGCGTATTCTAACTGGACGCCACATTGCGACTGTAACTGATCAAAGACACGTTTCAGTTATGTACGATACGAAAAAGGATGTCAAAATCAAAAAAATTGAAAAAAATTTGCGATGGCGCAACGAACTTGCCCAATTCGATTTTGATATTGTTTATTGCACTACGCAAAACAATTGCGCGCCTGATACGCTGTCCAGGTCTTATTGCGTTATTATGCACAAGAGCAAGTTCAATGAAGGTCATGAATCTTTTTGTTACCCGGGCACCACTCGCTTCATTCATTTTGTCAGCTGGAGCATTATAGCAATGTGTCCATTGAATATACAGCAGTGTGCGCCGAAATTGAACGTAACTTGTACAAACCGTAGTCTCCACAACTCATCAAGAGCACTCTGTCATTTGAACACTCAAGCGTGGATTTTAGGACCGTGATTCGCGGCCTTCGTTGATTGCAAATGATTTATTTGTTCACTGGTGTTGACCAGTATTCGCGTTTTTCATTTGCATTTTCTAGCTCTAGCATTGATGCTTAAACCGTGTTTTCCTGTGTAAATCGATTGTTTGCTATGTTTGGATTCCCTGCTTACTTTCATTCGGGCAGGGGCCCCACGTTTATGTCGCATGATCTTACTTCGCGTTGCACAGTTGCGTCATTGCATGCGGTAAAACCTCTATCTGTAACGCCCCAGGAAATCGTCAGCGCGAACATCGTAATGGGACTGTATGGTCGGCTGTGAAACTTGCATTGAAATCTCGTAATTTAGATTCCAGTCGCCTCACGGTGGAAACTTATTTTGCCAGACGCTCTTTATTCTATTGGTTTATTGCTTTGCAACGCTAAGAAATCACCTGATGGGCGCATGATTTGCGTATCATCGCTGACTGCAGGATTGAGTTCGCTAAGTTCTATCACGCACGTTTATCGAAATACGATCCTGAAGTGGAAGTGGTTGAAGGTGTTCACGCTGCCCACACCAAATTATGCTTTGGTCTGTTTTCACGACGTATCGCTCCATCCTGATGTTCATGACGAAGGTTTGCCCTTTCAGCAGCCTGCAACCAGTGGCAGTGCCGATTTATCAGAAGTTACTACTTGTGACAATGGTGCTTTTCGCAATGTTTTGTGAAATCATGTTGTTGATACAGTCCCGTCGCCATGGGGGGCGTTTCTGGGCTTAGCCCACCCAAATTGAATTACGAATCACTATAAATTCGTGGAAATTTAATCAAATTTCAGAATGTCAAGCCCCCTCAATGAAAGTTTTCGGGCGACGGTCCTGTGTTGGTGAGGTAGTTGACGGCGAAGCTGTTTCTCGCAACGATAATTCTTGCAATGCTGATGGTGACGCGATGGCAGAAACCCGTACATCACTATAAGTATCCCTTCGTACAGTGGCATGGAGAGCTACGTAGGTCGAAGCGGCAGAAAAAAAAACCCAACGGCCGTCTAACTGTGCCCGTCGTCGCCGGGACACGGTTGCATCGCCGCCTTCTAAGCGGGATTCTGACTTAGAAGCGTTCAGTCTGATGAGCGATAGTACCAGGCGCCGTTGTGTATTTTCATTTTAGTAACTGCCCACTCATAGCTTCTTTGGATAGCTTTCCGCGCCACGTTAGCAGCGGATTTCGAGGAAACGCAGGGTAACCTGGTACCACTACAGTGGAAAGCGTTGCCAGGGCCACATTTGTGTAAAAGAAGCCTTGGATTGTACCTGCTGTATGAAGGGTCATGCTGTAATTACTACATCTGAAAAGAAGAAACTTCGTACCGTGCTTCTTGAACGCGACAACAATGTTTTTATTGACCCCTCTGCCTCATAAACCCTTTGCATTCCTGTTGACTGAGTAAAATTGCGCCTGAATGCTGACATGAGCTCCACTCCATGTTTTCGTTTTTGATGCTCGGTTCAGAAGCTGTGGACACAGCGAGTTCATCACTTACGATAAAGATTGATTGTTATTTCTCGGCTTTTCCGCATACACGTCGTCCCTGGTGCGCCGGGTTTTAGCGATTTTCGCTTTCTCAGGCTGAAGCCTCGTTGAAGTCAAGTGTGGTTTAAATATCAATTAGAATTTCATTTCAAGCACTGGTTTTGGAGCTTGTTACTCTTAAAGTAAACTTACTACCCAAAGCGCGGTCTAAGATGAGTATTTAAACACTTTACATCTGACCTGAATCGTTTGCATCAGATTGAATATTCCGAAAATAAATGTTTATTTCATGTTTTTCGGAAGTAAAACCGTTGATATAATTTGCAAATAGCGCACCTACCGCATCACAACGTATGCAGTTGCAAAATTTAACAAATTTAGACGAAGATCACCTTTGAAAGAATCGAACAATGTACAAGTGATATAATGCAAAAAATGTAGGAAACGTTCATTGATGTATTCGTACGACTCTCACCAGTCCTACGGTGAGAATGACAATCTCCATGTTTGGCTGTTAAGCCTGCAAGGAATCAGCCGCCACCCCTTTAGCAACTTTACAATGATTCTGACTGCACATATCCACATTTCAGCATCAAGACACCACAAAGGTGACACAGCCGCATCTGATCGCAGATTGCTTGGCTAGGAAATTGATTTCGCGTCAGAAACGCATCTCCAGCCCAGCAACGTGCAAGCGTAAAGGTGAAATGTGGAAAAGACTAAAGGAAGATGCAGAGAAAGCGGGCAGACTACAGTAGCAAGCACACGAATCGTTATATAGCAATACAACTTGCGATCAGATTGGGCTGTGTCACAATTGCCTAGCACAGTTCTGTTTATGCTTGTATGCGTTATTTGGCCTCCGGGCATTTCTCTTTGTCAGGGAAACGCCGTTCAGTCGCTTCGTTTTGGTGTTGATTTTTGCAAAAGTCCCTATTCAATTGCACTTCATTGACCACTTTTTTCTAAAATCCTTTACAAGGTACATTTGGTCGTCTGCGTCTTTTGCAACGTATTCCCCGGTTGAACAGAACTGGAAATAGCACATATCTGTACAACGAGCGTATCCCTTGCAAAACAATCGATTATCCGTGAGTCGGACCGTTAAACGTCTACCTCGGGGGG
>JGI24022J15233_10008413_pt1 | contig 11520 bp, 4 predicted proteins | sample Ectturendosymbi2_FD_15233 | JGI IMG/M metagenome (IMG submission 15233)
TCAGATGTCACATTTCAGCTAAACAAAGCTAACTTTACAGTGGTCTACTAGTTATCATGTTTGTATGGTTACGTAACGACAGTGCCCATGCTTTTATTTGACTACTGATCTTCTTTAGCGAATTGTTTCAACTTTTTAGAAGTTTAATTGCTTTGTCTGGTATGAAAGGCCGAAATTTCCTGTTGTGTTGAGAGACGTGGAGATCATTTGATGAAGATTTAGAGTCTGTTGTCTCATTTGCATTGTACATGCATTAGAAAACTTGCTCTTGCCTGCACTTGATTGATTACACATCGTGTGCTGTTCTTGCTCACAACAGTGCAGCTTCGGCAAGTGCCGTTGTTTCAGTTAAAGCATAATTTTCCACCCTTCCCTTGTGCAGCGTAAATGATCATGACCAATTGACCCATTTTGCAACACTGAGCACACAGTATTGTGCTTTTTGTTGCGTCGTTTGCTGCATCTACCTGCCAGTATCACTCTCCACGTGATTTTGTTTTCAGGTGTCAATTGTTGCAATTTGCTTTTTCATACCAAGAGTAAGGCTGGCGGACATGCCAGTCAACTTTTTTTGTCAACCCTTTGTGCCTCGTTCTGAAACAGCTTTCCAAATATAACACTCTGAGTTTAATTTGAACTTCAGTATTTTCATTTCATTAGTTGATGACGGTGATGATCTACCAGCTTAGTTTTATGTACCCCCCTTATTCAATGATTTGGATATATTGTATTTTTATTATTATTATGTGTTCAAGGCGAAACGTAAGTCCCAAAAACGCAAAACAGACCTGAATGTGAACTTATAACCGACTGGAATGGGACTGGGATAGACTTTGTAGACGTAACAAAACTCAGTGCACTGACTTGATAGCAACGCATTTAGTTGCTTTCAATCGTTGCATTAGGCTGCCAAGAATCTATCCCTACGAGGAAAAGCGTAGTAAGCAGATTAATCAGGATGACGGATGCTTAAGTTCAACCACAACATCACGGAGAGAACCTTTTCAGCAAGATCTAAACTGTTGCTTTATTTCCGCACTGCACATTTTTCACGTACAGCAATTCTTATTCTTGAGGACAATAAACGTCATAACGACGGTCAGCGCGTGTAAGCCAGGCATGTGTTGGTTGGCCTCAATAAATGTAAGCAATTTTTATCCGAAATCTTTTGACAATCTTTCTTATTTGTCAATTTAGTTGCGATTACTTGTCAATTTATTTGCAATTTCAAGAAAAATATCCTAAGCATGTTCCACAGCCCGAGAATTTGACAGGTGCAAAATTTGGGACCACAACAACAACAACTCTTGTTGTTTAGCACATGACGCAAGATTTGGGACCACCCTGGGTTATAGTATCACTCACGCGGACAGCCTTCAATCGTAGAAACAGAGCTGCTGACGTCACCTGCTCTGCGCGCGCTCAGAACAGCACGTACACAATTTGAACCGCACGTACACAATTTGAACCGCTGTGAACTGAGGCGATCGTGTGGTCTCTTATAAACACATTCTCCAGCGTCAGTCAACCAGAATGAAGCCAGTGATGCGTGCTCGATAGGCGAATCGCATCGGCTGGGGTACAGTTTGTGCTGGTAGCAAAAAGAACTGACAAGGCAGGCAGTTATGAATTCATAAAATTTTTTGCAGGATTTCGCTTTTTAACGCGTTTTCAAGTAACTGATAAATTTGTCGCAAAACAGTGAAAGTCAATTTGAAAAGGCAAAAATCTTCAAGCGTGATTCATAACGTTGCAAAATGGTCTCGCTGATGAGTACAACACGCATCGTTTCCGACGGAACAATCATCTCGTGCGTTAGAGACCCACCAGGGCAGCACAGTGTTTACATTCGACCAGGTAAAGGCGCGTGAAGAATAAATTGTGAGTTTGAACTTTTCGCTTTTTCATTTCGAAGGGACGAAATATGTGTTTCATGTCACGCTGCATCACTAATGAACGTTGACCAGTCTCAAGTAGGTGGGGATCTAATTCCGTCTAACAGTGTTTCCTAGTTGTATGTGTCAGTAGCAGTGCTAAAAGTGAATGGTCATATAGACGCTCACAAATATATTGCACATTCTTGTAGTAGGCTAAATCAAACGAAAAATAATGTGCAGTAACGAATTTTTTTGCCTCAGGCTCATCAGAACGAGAAATTTATCGTTTGTCGACTTACGAGAACTTTCCGGAAATTTCCCCGGTAAACCCATGCCACTTGGCTTCTGCAGGTTTTTTTTACACTGGATACAAGGACCGAGTGAAATGTTTCAGGTAAGTTTGATGAATGAAGGCCATATCATATTAACTATCATTAAAGGATTCTTGGTTGATTAGTTCAACTTTACAAGTCCTTTTGAAACCTCAGGACAGCCTACACTAAGCATTAGCCATAGATTACAAATATCTTAAAAGCTCCCACGGTCTCTGTAATGTATTCGTTGTTCATTTTTGTGCAGCTGTGCACAGAATGTGGAAAACTGGTCTGTTGGTGACGATCCTCTTTCATCTCGTTGGCACAGGATTGATTGCCAGTTTGTTCAAGGCACAGACAACCGCAATGTACCAATCAGTAAGTGGCAAAAGTGTTGTTCTCTTCATATTTGCAATGCCATATTGATACACCATGCAGTTTTGATCACGTGAACGTGTGAACAACTACGTTATGCAATCTTGAATAGTGGAGAGCACTTCACAAGAACAAGCTAGCTTTAACTTAAGCACTTAAGGCCATGAGCAGCATGTGCTGACGGTGTACGTTGCTCCATATTTTATACAGTAAGATTTACAAAATTTTGTGATCCGTAAGCGTTACTGCCAATTTCTCGATACTTTTCAGGAAAAATTACGTAAATTGTTATCGCTACGTCATACCCGCACCATAAACACCATCTAATTTAAGCCAATGGACGTGCTTTGTGGCACGTCCGCGCTTGACGACAACAGTCTCGCGTTGCATCGGGCAAGCACCGTTCGGGCCAAGCCGTTGTGTACAGACGGGTTGTTTCCTGACGTAAACAAGCTGTTCCTGCACGTAGTCGAATTCAGTTTACCTAGCTTTCGGGGCTTGCTGAAAGCAAGTTGCGATTACATTACGCGCGATGTAAGTAAAGCTTCGTAATAGTTTTAAGAATGCAAATCCATTGAGCTTCGATAATATCATATTTGGTGTAGGCTACATAGTGCTTCTATCAGACTGATTACTGTCGACATCCACCGTCCATCCTGTTGTATTTACTCCACTGCCATTTTGAAATGTAGATTGCATATTATCGGGAATAAATCGGAATTCAAAAAACACGTTTACACCTTCTTTGAATGTTTTTTGTAACTGTTACCTAGGTGAACGTTTGCGATATTTAAACGCAAAACCCTTAGCTAGTGGTGTAGTTAGAGGGGAACAGATAAAAGGCAGTATCCCAACAACCTTTATACTTAATGGGTTACGGTAATATCCAGTTTACATTATCATTATTGGAAGCCAGCAGTCTCGCTGATCCATCTTTAATGTTATGCTGCTTCCTTGCTTTACTTTCAGCTTGTTGCACACGATCCAAAGCCACTTGGTTAATAAAATGCCCACATAGTTACTCCTTGTTCAAGTTTGTTGTGACTAATCCTTTTCATACTTATGGAGGTTTGCAATATTNATCGGTAGTTTTGACGTTNGAAAGACTGCGATGCCTTTTTNACGTTAGGAACGTGTTAGCTATTTTGTATGAATTGCAGAAGACATGCAAACCTTAATTAAACATTGTTCTGCAAGATTTATTTTTAGATCTTGTAAAACAATATGTTTCAGCTTATTAAATTATTTGGAACTTGCTAATTGTTTTTCAAGATTTTCAGCTAGTCGCTTTGCATGATATTAACTGAGCAGCCTTGCCTGAAAATAGCACTCAAGGTTACCTAAAAACGGTTTGATTCGCACCGCAAAAGTAAATGTTTAACAGTTCTTTAAAACGTACTGCAAGATTTGCTGCGTGCGCTTTGTTCCTTTGCGTCTGAACCACACACAAACATATTCTTTCTCGTGATTTTCTTAGGTACGCTANNAACTTCTCCACTCGCAGCCAGCACTAACAGGGTGGTCGAGTGGGAAGTTCACAGGATCTTATGGGATCGGCTGCATTTGGTTGCAAAGAACGGTAACTGTGATTCCCATGGCAACAGGCGCATTTCACGCCACACCTTTGAGCCAATGCGGCAATTAAGTCAGATGCGAAAAAACAAAATTAAAAACAAAATCGGAAGCCAACAGTAATGGGTGCCTCTTTTCACGGAAGAGCCCCTCTTTTGTTAAAGCCTACACCACTACTTTAAGGGTGAGTGAAACATTCTATAGCTGCAAGCCACAGTAGTGACGTACGCAAGTGAATACATTGCAATTTATTTCGCAGGGAAACTAGTTTCGTGTATTTAACACTAACTAGCGAAATGTTGACACTGAACAAGAGTTGGAAAAACATTCTACTATTTAAGGTTAAATATGGCTAATTAAGGTCAACTATTGCCTAATTTTTCGTTAAGCCCTTTTTGTGGGTTAAAAGTCAAAGCTTCGTCTGTCAACTGTCTTGACCAACTCTTCATTCTGCACCTCAGAATCTTTAGCGCTACCCGTTCCATCAACGTTCACAGCATCGCCTGCTCTAACTGAAAGTACGGAGCAAGCTCCTATTCCTACAGCCGCACTGTCTACAAACACTGCTGTAAGGTCACAGAATATCGAAGCTGCTGCTGAGCATGCCGCTGCCACCACCGCATTAGCTGTTCCCGAACAAGTGACTCAGATCTTTCCCTGTTCAAACCCTGTCAATCCTCACATGCGAAGCGAAGCAACTCGTTTACAAACATTCAGAGATAGATCAGATGAATGGCCATCTCATCGAATCGCAGCTACACCGGAAAGAATGGCTCAAGCTGGACTTTATTATTTAGGTAAAATATTTAAGAAAAAAAAGCATTTGTTTGTTAAGTACCTGTAATCAACGTAAATCCCTTACTGCTTTATGTTTTCAGGCCAAAGAGACCAAGTTAAGTGCTGGTATTGCAACGGAGGACTCCAGAACTGGGACAGATATGATGACCCGTGGTTTGAACACGCGAAGTGGTTTCCTACGTAAGTGCAATGATAATACTTAAAATATTTAATTTCTTTTACGCAAATGTCTTTTTTACGTAAAAGAAATTAAAATATTTAATTTCTTTTACGTAAATTCTACTACGTAAATGTCTCTTGCTTGCTTTTGTTTATGTGTGTATTTAGGTTCAGGCCAGCCATAGCAACACACTGTAATTTTTACCCCTCACGCAAACTTTTTTTTTCTCTTATGTTTTCCACGCACAGCATGGCACGTATCACGTGGTTGTAGAAAAAATATTTAAAAATACTGTGCAAATCTTGTGAAATGAAGTTCTGGCTCCTAGAAGTCCTGAGTGTATTTCGTGAAACAACAGAAAATTTCCAGCATGCTTCGCTATTTACGAACTTGCAGGTGCGAGTACGTGCTTCAGAAAAAAGGACCCGAGTTCGTTGTTAACGTCGTGGACAGGTTCCCGAACTTACCCCGGCCAGCCCCAGTGAACCCAGCTGGTCCTCTCATTACAAACGTGCCTGGAGTCACCTCCGGGCCAAGGTAAATTTTCTTTTGCCCTTTAATAATGCCCTGATGTTTGTTTGTGAAAACAACACATCAAGCAATCTTCGTGTGGGACTGAGCTGGTTTGTTTGTGTTGGTTTGACAAATAACAACTGCGTTCTTGTTGTTTGTTGGTATTATCTTGCCATGCATCTTGGTTTTATCTGCAAGAGCCCATCGACGTTCTATCTCGCCACCTGTGCACTGAGTGTAATGTTTGCTTTCAGTTTAGCTCAGTTTCTTCCTTTTCCAACAGAATGCCGCAGATCATCGACCCACGCGAGCAGAGAAAAAGTTTGGAAAGAAAAGTAAACGAAGAATTGCAAACGTCTTCTCTGGTGGCAGACGCGAAAGCAATGGGCTTCAGTGCCGAGGAAATACGCAACGCAATGCTCAGGTACAGCATTCAGTTCTTTGAGCGATAATTATCTTCACGAAAGCAAGTGGTTGTGTGAAAAGTGAGAAAAAAGCAACTTGTGTGTCCTGATGCTGAGCTCTGTCCAGTTCCGTGCAGCTTGTCACAAACCTTCGTCTTACGTTCTTGCACAGTACAAGCAAAATTCTTGTTTTTGTGGAGATACCCAATATGCAGACATTTTGTATTTGTAGACAATTCGAGCAACACAATGCACCTTTCTCGAGTTTTGGAAGTTTGGTTGAAAACCTTCTCACCGCTCAAGCAACGAATCGGTTGACTTCTCCGTCAGGTTTCGAGACCCAGCATCGGGCGGACGCACAATCTGCGTCGGAGGCGGCCTGTTCGCCACGGAGCTCTTCGCAGTATGCAAGTGTGAAGCAAGAACTCGAGCATCTCCAAAAAATGAGTTTGTGCAAAAACTGCTTTCAGGCCAAAGCCGCTGTTGTGCTTTTGCCGTGCGGACATTTGGCACTTTGCAGTGATTGCAGCAGAGAAAGCTCTACGTGCCCACTTTGCAAAGCTGTCATTCGTGAAACCATTCATTCTTATATCGTTTAAACGGTTTATGCCACAACTTTTTGATATCTTAATTGCGCATTCTTGCAAAAATGGCAGTTGGTGGTTTTGCTTCACTTATTTTCAACAATATTTAGAGTGCAACAAGCACACATTGCTGTGTTGCAAAGCATCAACGCACAGTGCTACGTCATCGCACTGCGCAATATCGTGCGCGATTGCGAAAAGACGCCGTATGCTTGCAAACTAAAATATTCAAAGGAAAATNGGTTGCAGGCACTCACTCTCAATTTCCAAGCCGCGCAATCTCTANCTGAGCCGAAGTACGGTAAAAGCATATGGACAGTTTTGCTTTTCCTCTTGAGTTCTTTTTAATGCATCTTTNCGGGAGCACTTCTTATACCAGTGAGTTGATGTTTGCGTCACTGGACTCTATTCAAGCTGCAGTGACTTGGCTATGCTCAAAATATTTGGAAGAAAAAAAATATTTGAGTTCTTTACTTCGCTATTGTCTGCTTGCATCCAAACTTCAGCATACTGGTTATTATTTTGAATGTGTCATTTTCAGAGGTGGCTTGTTTGGTTTTTGTAGCAACAATAGCGTGAACGTTTTGATTTTATATTTTCTAACAGTTTGTTGTTGCTCTTCTAAACTTTGAAGAGTGTGTTTATATTTTCCCTTCCTAGTGAATCATCTCAAAATTTAGCTATTGATTTGACTAATTTCTACCAATATTACTCGTATCGTCGTATCGTTTTTTAGTTTCTTTATATTCCGTCTGTTTTATATATTTATATGCACTTTCAAGATCTCCTCATATTACTTTTGTGCATGCGATCAGCAACATGAAATTTAGATTTTTCTCGTTTGCTTGCCAAAAGCAGGGAATCTATGGTAGCAACTTCACTATAATTTTTGGTAGTTGCTGGGTTTAAGAAAGTAGCTTGCTGATCCGCCATGGACATTCGTTTTTTACGCATACACACAAACAGCCATATGATCAAAAACAAATCACAGGTGAACAAAACAAAAGAAACTACCTCGAGCAATAACTCACGTTCAGTAGTGATCTAAAAAGACTAACACAGACTTACAAAAGAACGGTTTTACGGTGGTTGCATAGGCAATTCGCGTTTTCGTGTATTTTACGGCTTCACAGTTACGTTTTTGCTCAAGCTGGTTTGCTTGCCTCTACTGTTATTGCGCCAAACGACGTGTTGGGAGCATGTGCGCTTGAGTCTGAGTCATTCTTCATTCGTTGCGTTTGTGTGCGCGTGTCTAGAACAGACATGGACGGAGTCTCATTTTTTTGACTCCGCGTCCGCTCCTCCTCCGCAAATCATAGAAATATTCAACTCCGACTTCGCCTTGACTCCGCAAAATTGTGAATTCTATAGGCATAGTAACAAAATTGTGAATTCTATAGTAACATATAGGCATGTTGCTTGAAAGGAATGTCTCCGCCTCCGTCGACAAAGAAAGTTCTTAGACTCCGCATCCGGAAAAAACATGCAGAGTCCGCCTCCGCGGTGTCCAAACTCCGCTTTTTGTCCACCTCTGGTCTAGAACTAAGGCCTTCTGTCTCGCGAGGAGGTCTTGCAAGAACACGCTCATACCGAGTTTCGTGCAGTTGAGAGTTATGTTTTCTTTTACCGCGCTGCTATCGATGTGCTGCTCCAGTGAAACCTCGTTTAAATAAAGTTCAGTGTTGCTGCATCTGAAAATCTGCAAACAAACTTCAGGTGGTGAGAACCTTTCATTAAACTTGCTTCGGCTTTGGAACTCAAACAGTCAGGTCCTTTTGCCGGGAGACAAGACGAGTGTTCATGCAACGACTAGGCTGACCCCTCTGTAACGTTTGGGGATAGCACCAACTTAGTGCTACCCGCAGTCAAACTCCAACAGAACTTCTTGAACCCTGCAACGACTTAGACACCTGAAACCCTACAGCAGGCCTGCACAACATAAGGCCCACGAAAGATTTTTTGCGGCCCGCGGGAGCTTTCTCAATTGTAGAAAATGTTGCAAAAGCTCGACCTCGCATAAGTATTTTTTTTCCAGAATTTCTTCCATATTACAATGAAACCTCTACATCGAATTGACATAGACTTTTGTCGCCCGCGGCATATTTATGTTGATTAATTGGCTCTTTGAGCTTTCTGAGTTGTGCAGGCCTGCCCTACAGTATTAAACATCGACTAAATGATTCGGTAATTTCAGATGAAATTTCTGTATGCTGCGTATAGCGTATTTCTGCTGCATTGCGTAAAAATATTACTAACGAACATCAAGAACGCAGTTTCTGGTTATAGAATGTCGCGTATATGCGTATTGCATATCTGTGTATTCACACACACGTGACGCAACGAGTTGTTTTCACTTTAGCTCTCAAATTTCAACTAAGGACAGTGGGTCTTACCAGTCAATAATGAAACTTACGCCTCGGACTTCAAAAAATAGTTGAGGACAAACATTGCCAAGTTCAAGTTCAGAAATTGGTTTGGAAAGACTGGGTGTAGCGAAGTGTTAACTGTGATATACGTGTTTGGAAAGGTATCAGGATAATTGCCAACGGGACAACTGCCACTAGTTGGCAGTTGTCCCATTTGGTGGTTGTCCGGTTGGCAACTATCCTGTTGGCAATCATCCGGTTGGCAGTTGTCCTAGAGCCGTTTCGGAGAAAGTTCATATGAGCACGAAACAGAAAAAAACGCCTGCTCTCGTCAGTTGCAAAACATTTTGTCCAGCCCGCGGCAAACGAGTTGAAATGATGAAGACCAAACTTTTTATGACGTGCGCAACTACCTTCCGGAAGATTGCGAGAAACTTCGAAGAAAACCAAGCTCGTGACTAACCTCGACAGGGCCGGATTCCTGCTGAAACGTTTAAAGAGTCTAGACTACAAGACTTATTTATAATTGATTTTTCGGAAAAGTGATTAACGACCGGAATTTCCATACGTTTTTGTCCGAAATGGATCACGTAACTTGAAGCGGAACGTTTGGTGCCTTGATATCAGAAGAGTGACTCAGCAGATCCATGAGTAACGTTCATGTCTTTTACTGCTGTAGCTCAGGTATGAACTAAAATTCCCAAGTTTATTCTTTCGGTATGATAAAGGGCACCTAATTGCGTGAGAGGTGACAAAAGTTTGGTTTAATCCTGCAGTGTTTGAGAACGAAAACCTTTTTCGTGAAAAAAGTACAACTTACTGTTCAACAATCGACAAACATTTTAAAGAATATAAATTTTTCTGCTTGTTACGTGTTTTGTAAAAAATCTGATTTTTAGCAGATCAAAAAGAAAATTTGTCATTTCTTATTCGTCCCCTCAGTGAATTCAGTATCAATAGATAAGCAACGCCACTAGCCACAAGCTTTGCTTCTGGCTACATGTCTTGGTTTGACATTTACATTTAGCCGGAAACACAAACGTTTTCTGTTGGCATTTGCGCAGATGTCCGTATAAAGATCGAAACATCTTTGCTATGATCTGTTAAAGTAGATTAAAGTTTGAGAATCTTAAGTTTAGTTGATGAAACAAACCTCTTACGTTTGTAACCAAACACGCGTTGTGGTTCTACTGATACATAGCGCGGTTATGGTTTCTTTACAGAAACCCTACTAATACATTTTCAACTCATTAAATAACAAAAATGTTTATTTTATGTTTAACGTAAAATAAATGTTTAACATACTGTACAATCTTTTTATGTTTAATTTACAATCTTTTTCCTACCAGGTAGAAGAGTTGCAGGGATCAAATTTTGCTAACAAATCTATTGGTGGCAAGCGACCAGGAACAAGGCCTTGGCAGGAATCACTGCGGCGTACGTTGTACGTGACTTTTCGCATGGTCAGCATGTTATGCGGTGGAATACTACTGTTACGCAAATGGTAATTATGCGGTGGACTGCTGTTGTTACACCAGCACGGTATGCGATCAAGGCCACCTAGAAAACCACCTGTTCCTCGAGGTGGCCTTGATACGATGGGCTACTGTGGTTACACAACTGGTGATTCACCACTAACAGACTCGTAACCTGGTTTTGTCGTGATTGTTGTCCCGACTATGGCTGGTTTAAACCAGACAGGAAGCGAACGCAAAGCGAAGGCGATGCGTCCTTTTTTCGCGCGTAGACCAGTTTAGATTGAACGCCAATATTACGCTGTTAGTCCTAGGTGTTAGTTGCGATGAAGCATTAAGTAAAATTAACATGTTGCGTCTCTGAAGATATTTTAATTGCATGAAACTTTGTGTACTGTGGTTGTGTGTATAGCTAGTAAAAGATTGGGGAGGGTCAGGTATATATATAACTATATGTCTGACTTCCCTTATGTGGGAAGAGCTATGTTCACTTTCTAACCCATATGTGAGACGTGTGGTGACATTCAAAATGTAGGCCACATACTGTACTAGCACCCTTTAAAGAATAGAAAATTGAGTCTCTGGTAAAAATTGAATAAATTTGCAATGACTGATGTCTTACGCCTCAGTGTGCAAAAAATTGGGCATTTTCTCCTTCACTGAAACAAACTTTTTATTCACTGTTAGCTTAACCTACACCTAACTGAAACAGGCAAACTATATAATGCTTGTAGTCAATACAGCTTCACCTGTGCTTTGGGAATTATGTTGATACCAACTCGCAAATGCCCAGACAACCAAGGAGTCGTAGATTTTCTAGGAGGCCTTGAGGCAACCCACGCGGAGCTCATTCTCGCGCGAAAAGCGAATGTGACTTCGAAGCGAACGCAACACGAAGTCGGGGATTTCCCAAGCAATTCTCTCCCGCACGACAGTTTCCCGTGTCACGTTTGGTTTTAAACCGTCTATAGCAGGGGTTCCCAACCTTTTTTGCTGCTTGTACCCCTTTGTCAGGTCAGAGCATTCTTAGTACCCCCAAAAAAATTTTGAGATATATATTGCTCTATAAGAGATATATAAGC
>JGI24022J15233_10008418_pt1 | contig 11518 bp, 6 predicted proteins | sample Ectturendosymbi2_FD_15233 | JGI IMG/M metagenome (IMG submission 15233)
GCAGTGATTCGGAGCCCCCATTGATTCAGCGCCAGGAAGTTGTGCCCCCATTGCCACCCCTCGTTACGCCCCTGCAGTGGTGTCCTGTCTTTGTTAATGCGAAATGAACAACAAACGACGAAAATTTGTAAATTACAGCATACATCGAATTTGAAATTTGGGGAAGCTACGTCATTTCCATGCCTCTTGGTGACGCCCATAAACAGGATAAATACTCTGAACTTGGAAGACGTTTTTGTGGAAATAATACTTTGCCATATTTCATCAACTCCTTTCACATGCGGGAGGCTTTTTAATCAAGTGCTTCTCTTTTTATTTGTACTTTCAGACTTTTAAATTTTTGCCCAAATATCAACCACATTTAAGATCCTGTATAAAGATTCAGTAAATTTTGGAATAATCAGATCTCTTTCAGAAAAAAGCTTGAAGTATTCTTGCTTCATACAGCAAACAGCTAAAGCTGCCCAACTGAAATAATTTTACTGCAGGTGTACAGTAACATAAGATTTGAGTTACGTGCCTCGTTTTTAGTTACGTTTGGATTGCATACTAACGTGAATAGTCTCCAGTAGCAAACGACAGTGATGATGAACGGAAGAAATGCAGAAACCATCAGTGACGCAACGCTGTGACCTGCTGTTATCTTGACGTGATTGCGACACATCAGCATTTCTTTGTCATATCTGTTGTAAAAAGCATAAGATTAAAATGAAACGGTAGGTAAAGGATTACTATGAATCGTTTCTGGCGCAAAAGGACAAAGGGTTGCTTTTCCAGCAAGCACTTCTAACAGAACCTCGAGAGACGTATCTAAAGAAATTATCAACTGTACCGAGTCGCAGCGACAGAAATAAACACTTTGAAAAGACCCAAACTGTATTAAGGATTGAGTATGTACTTGGAAAGTACATACTTGAATAGAGATATATGCAAGTTTGAATCATCGCAAAAAGACGAAAGCAGATGGCAGTCGGCTGATTCCTCGAAAGCATACAGAAACACTAGTGCTTTTAAGTCTATAAGGATTAATGTTAGTTTCTCGCTGATTTACAGTGTCGCGGAATAGACATTATTCGAATATTTGTAGCGAAAAGACCCGGCACAAGAAAACTGACTGTAGTAAACACTGTATTTTTTTCAATGAAATCCCTTTTGTTCTTAGCGTTGCAGCACAGAAAGCATGAGCTCTTTATGAAATGCGGAGGTGTTATTAGAGAACTTTGTTTTCTGTTGCACGGCACTCAACATGTCAAGCTCTCTATCTTATTTCAGGAGATGGCCGTACAACAGTCGTTATGAAAGTATTTAACAATTAGGTTTTTCAAGTTTATTTTTCTGTAGAAAATAAAACCAGTGGAATAAGTAAGACATAGAAAATTTGTAGGTGCGCAAACGCTTAGAAATATCGTTCATGAAATGTGACAATTAGATCTAAATTGTTATCAGGTTTCCAACACTAAGATCAATTGTTGGTGGATTGGACTTTTATTTTTTGCAGTCCAGTTGTCTTTGTGGTTGGCTGTTATGTTCTTTAGTTCTGCCGAAACAAGCATAAAATGGAAATGCGTCTGGCACTCCAAATTTTAAGAAACTTATCAAACACATGTGTTGTTGGTTTGTTTGTCAGGTCAAGGTTCATATCCCTGCAGAGAGCAGATGAAATACTCTTAACTCAAAAACTACACATTTAAAACGTTACGTTTTTTGTCTACTTTAGTTTTGCATCATCCTTCAGGTCAAAACTCAAAATGAACTTGAGGTGCATTTTAATTTAACCAATTTTTATACGTCATGTTAACAGTGAATTGAAAAAAAACGTTCGTTCAAAGAACATTGTCAGTCGCCAAACGGAAGCGACCTGTCCGCTTTTCATCCCGGTGCACCATCACAACATCGCATTTCCCACAAAAGTGGATTCAAGCACTGCCTTGTATTGAGCATGCTTGAAACCACTGCAAGCCTGTGGTGGGTGGGATCTTTTCACAAATGTACCCTGAAGTAGAATTCAATTTATAATAGAAAGGTAAAAATTGAAAAAAGTCAAAATTTCAGCGAAGAACCACCACGCAACGCGTCGTGCAACCGCTTAGCGTTCTGTTCGAATTACTGTGCTACAAAATGTGTTGCTTCTGCTGCTTAGTACTTACCGCAAGTTTTTACTGCTCCAATGAAGCAGGGTTGGGAGCATGAGAAAGTTGGCCCAGGCCCAGCAGAAAATTGCAGCCGCACAGAAAGTTTTCTTTTTGAAAACTCTTTTGTAAGTTTGATGGTGAACAACAAACAAATATCTGCAAAAGAGTCGATAGCTCTCAGTTAATGCTTTTGGCAGACTTTCGAAACGCATGTTCCGATCCGAAATTCCCAGCACAACTTTTGAAATATCAGCATATATGCTCTGCTGCCGTCATTTGTGATATGGCTGCAGGCAGGTGAAAGTTTAAAAAAAAGTTTCATGTGTGGCTATCGCTGTGAATTGAGTCACTGTTGTTTAGTTGACTGATAAGTCTCATACCTCAATGCGAATACCATTTAATGAAGTCAGATGGACCGTGCTAATTCTTTTATTTCCCCAAACCTGTCTTCGTTGCACTTTGGGTTGCACAAAAGCAGCGGTTTTTCGAATAACAAAACTTTTTTAGGATTTAAAAGCCATCCTCACAGATTGTTGTTGATGATGTAAATGAATTTTTCTGCACCTACAGGTTTATCAAAGAAAAATGTTGCTTTCTTTCTCACAAGAAAATTAGTGCAAAACCTTTTAATTGAATTCCAACAGAATTTGAACTAGACATCAGTAGAAAAGTTTCAAGACATACTAGCCTAAAATAATTTTACCTTGCCTTAAAATGCCTGTCTCAGGTCCTTGACAACTAAATCAAGCAAATATGGAGTTCGAAAGAATTGTTCAAAAATCCAACTGTTAATTCAGCGTCGAAATTTTCCGACAAAAGAAATGAAGGCTGCTAGAACTTTTAAATCAGTAAAGAAAACAATTGAGTAACTGCATTTATTTTCAATTTACTACCTGTTTAAAGCAATGCATGCAAGGTTGTTCGCTGAACTCAAGAAGGAGATGGCCATGACGTAAGCAACAACTTCACAGACGAAGTTGCTCAGTACGTTGCTGTTACTGATCACGTTTGCCACGATGATTGGTTGCACAAACCCGGTTATCTGCAAAATTCCGTTTATGGGGGGTATGTCACGTTTTTGATAAACTTATATGTTTGCTGTTTATGCCCTTACGACCGCTGTGCTGTTGCAGGCTTTGGAATAAAGCTATAAGCTGTGGTCTATGGTCAACAAAATACAAACAAAAACAAACCAGAAAACGCAAAAAAATTGGCTCAGATGGTTTAAAATACTTTTAACTAACTTCGGATATTTCGTCTTGTCATACTCTGTGATTAAACTTGTTTTTTTAATATTGTGGTGAAAGTTTTTATGTCATGACTTCGTTGAATTTAAAAAGTAACAGTTGAAATAGTTTTTTTAGAACATTCTGAGGCAAAACCAAAGCAAAAAGCGTTACTTGTTGATGCAGTTTTTTCAGAAAGTTGTTTAAAGAATACACAGCTAGCTCAAGATAAGTGAAGCAGATAAACATTATTTTGCACACAGCAATAACCAAGACAAAACCACAAGCTTACCGTCAGATCAGCGCATGCAAGATTGATGATAAAAACATTTCCATTTCTTAAAACTGTCTTGGCGTGAATCACGGAACAAATGATCAGCAAATTACCGGCTGTTCCACAAATTGTCAGAGTAGCAAGGAAAATGATGTCGACAATGACAGATGGGTCTGGTGGTGAATTCCCAAAACCGAAGTCAGTTGGTTTTTGTAAGCTTGCTAATTGACTTGTTGTTTTGTTCATCGTTTTTAGTTGAATAAATTATTGCTTCACGTCCTCAAGTTTTATTTCAGGAATTAAAGAAAAACAAAGACGAAATGGTAATTCATTTCTGAGATTTAGTTCAGTTTCTTTATACTCGGTTTTTTGTTCACATGCGTTGGTTGTCCCTTTGGCACTTAATATTTTTTGACCTTTTTATGAAACAAACTTTCTAAATGAAAATATCAACTTGCGTTGACCATGGTACGACTGCTAAGCTGAGCATTTAATTTAAGCGTAACTGTAAAACCAAGTGCTTAATTTCAGGTCGAAGTGCATTGGCAACCATCAATCTTGTTTTATGATATTTTCACCAAACCAGGCAATTAACTCTGCTGTTGGTGGAGGATGTCAAAAGATAATTTGAGAATGCTTATTGCTGTGAGAGAGCATTTTGAGAAAGGAGAAAACATTGACTTTTTGTTGAAGGGTCATAATAGCAAAGAAAATATTTGAAAACCTGGTTCCTAAAATTGACTTTCTTAGCCTTGCAGTGCGCACTGAATGGAACGTATATTGTCTCTAAAGGTGGAAAATCATGAGGTAATGTGAAAGGCAGTTCTTAGATGTCGATGAAGATCTTTATGAAATCCAAACTGAACTAGCAACATCCCTCTTGCAAGGGTGGTTTGCTACTCACAAAACATTAACTGTGCAACTGAAACAAAACTCTCCAAGACCAAATTGCGGGCAGTGGAAGTAGGATACTTGCAACAAAGCAAAGTTAGAAATTAGGAACAAGAGCTAATCGTAAAATTAATTTCACAGTTAGTTGCACTGCCGACATTTTTTCAGTGCATGACACTCCCCACTATTTAGAAATATGCGTTTTAAACGGAGAAAATAGTTTCTTTGATTATTTGTTTGGCAAAAACCTTTTTCAGCTTAATTTGTTAGTTTTCAAGCTTTTGACGCCAAATAATGAAGCGAAAGCGAAGCACCAGTTTATGAAAAGTGATGGATAAATAACCAAGGAGAGAATAAAACTACTCTTGAGTAGTTGCGAAATTACGCGACTGGTTGGAAAAGTTGGCTGCATTTGTTTGTTTTGCACAAATATTACACCACTGCGTCAATTGCCTTTAGTCTGAAAACGCTGATTAAATAAATGAAAAATAATCAAAAATTTAAAGTTTGTCATCAATTCTAAACCATTTTCCATCCACTTTTGTGGAAAAACATGAATCGCTAAACACGTCACAGAGATTTTCCTGCAATGTCATAAAAGCACAGCATAAATATCGTTACTTGACTCAAGTTTCAAAAGATGCTGAACTGTTCTATAAACACTGTGCAGTAAAATGAAAAATTTTCTTGGTGTACAAAACAAATGTGCTCGGTCACAAACGTGAACTTTTTCCTGAGAAAAAATTACTGCATGCTCTGCTTCCTGCAGCACCCTCCAACGCTAGCTTGTGTGTGGCATTGTGGTAAAAAACATCTGGCCTGATGACAGAAGACAGAGTAGTTGATTTCGACAACTGTCGGTTCAAAGAGTGCTTCTTTTTGTTGCATAAGACTCCGAAAGAATTTTCTTTCTTGTCTGCCACTGCTTTTTATGGCCCTGCTTTGATAACATGTTGACTGAAACAGTGGCGTAGCCAGGCCAGAAATTTGGGGGAGGGCAAAACGTTGGGGGGAAATGTTTGATTTTAAGCGAATAAGACTATTGTGTTTGGAAATACGCCTCTCAAAGCATAAAATGACTATAATTTCTAAACATTTGTGCGGGACAATGGCCCTTTTGGCCTCCCCTGGCTACGCCTATGGACTGAAATGAGCACGATTTTGCAAACTTTCAAAGTTTCGTGAACTTTTCTATCACGTGAATGCCGGCGATTTGATCAATTTTACGATGCCCCACAAGTCGCAAGAAATGCGCGGCTTTATAATTCGATTCAGCCTGGAAATTTTATGAAACAGAGCGGCCAAATACGGTGTTTTGCCTTGCGGAACAACGAATGAGAGGAAAGTAACCGTCTCCTTATGTTTTCGCAAATCTTGGGATTTACGCTCAAGAACTGTTTATAAATTTTACCGGTTTTGCTCTTCTGTGAAAAAAATATTAAACACGTTCTAGGGGATTTGCACAGACTTAATCTGTGCCCAACCAACCGTAGAAAAACTGCTTCCCGCCTAACCTTTGGTTGTTCGTGCCTTCCCCAATTACGTTAAAGGCCTAAAATATTTGTCAAATATTTCTGCAGCAGAAAAACAATAACTTTCGGGTATAAGGATGCGTGGCGTTATTTGCTACTTGTTTCATCTTCGTCGCCTTCGAGGAGACTAGCTACTTAAACATTAATCAGTCGTGTTGATTTTAGTGCTGAGACCATTGACGTGTTTATGTAGTTTAGTCTCCTTCACCTTATTCTCTGGTCATATTGCGCAGACAATATTGATGCCTTAATTGACTTCAATAAAAAACTTGCAACAAGTTCTTCCTTTTTTGCTTTGAAAATGAAACACGTTGTGGTGTATCTGCTAACAATATAAAAGAAAACATAAAAAAATGTATCATATGCACTCTTGAAGGTAATTCAACCACCATGTTCGATAAATCTTTCTCCCCCCTGTTTTAGTAATTCACTTGTTTTTGTTAATTCTGTTTCGCGAGCAAGTAACTTGAATTTTCTTCATAACTTTAATGCAGGGATGTTGATGATTGATGACAACCTGGTAACAAACCATCACTGAAAGGTTAAGGAAACCTTACGCTTATGAACACCGACCTTCGGAAACAACAGTTGTAGGAAATATACTGTAGATTTGACCATTTTTCATAAAATTTGTTTCTCAGCTGCGGTTTTGATTTATTTCAGTGTCACTGATTAAAAAGGAAAAGTTGGAAAAATAGTTTCGGTACCAGTTGGCACTTTCAAACTAGATATTTAATCTCGCAGCTTGTGGTGATCCAGTTTGTTTTGCTATTGTTTGTGTCCAGTGAGACACAGCCCTCAGGTTTTTTTACTATCTTATTTGACTATTTCATGACCTTTAGAATTTGATCAACATAAAGCTATAGTTTGTCTTTTTCTTGATTGCATTTCATTCACGTCAAACAATCTTTAGCTCATCAGGATTGATTTTTTAAGCTGCACGCCTGTCATTCATATAAAATGAAAGACCGACTTTTTGATGTGACAAACTTTCAAAATTATTCAAAGTAACGTCCTAGTTAAATTTAACAGCCTCACGTCCCTAGCAGAGTCAGACAGACTCCGAACATACAACCTGAAGAGGTTACGACGACGTTCTGAAGGTTGAATGCCCTGCGTCCTCTTTTATTGGTTTGTGAGTTTGTTTTGTAAGACGTCGTGGTTGGTGGAAACCTTAAAAGTAAACTTACTATTTCTTTGACTCCTACTATACGTCGTCCCAAGTAATATCCGCCAAACAATTGGCAGAAGCAAAAATACTATGAATTTGTTTATGACCACAGTGCTTTTCTGGAAATCGTAAAATTCTTGAGGTTTGGAAGGAAGCTGCTGTTGAAAGAATAAAATTAAACTATTTTATTGGTAAACATGTTTGAAACGTTCACAATTTTCTTATTATGTAACTGCCCGTCGAAACATTTGTCGTTTGAAGTAAGAAAAGACTTTTGTTTCTTGTGACAACTTTGAAAAAGTTGAGAATGAGCAGGCATGCTGTTGCTGAAGCTATTAACCGACGTACAATATAAGCAAAATTAAAAAGAAGGTCGCACCACACTCATCAACCTATTTGGAAGCGCAAAATATTTCAGTTCAACACCATGTGACTGCAGCCTTAGAACTTAGTCACTCTAAGAAGAATCGTTTCATCAGATCAAAAACTTTGACCAAATTAATTAACACATTCACAGTTTGCCATGCACAAATGCAAGCAACCCTCTGACTACCTTTATCAGAGAAGAATAAAACCCGGCAAATGCTTTTTATTTAAGTCTTACAACGTTTCATGTTGCACAGGTTTGGTAAATCAATTCTATACTACAAGATAATCTTACAAAATATAGTGTGATAACTGTCTGATATTTTTGCTATCTTGTTTTTGTGCAGTTTTTGTTTTTTGAGATCAAATATAAAAATTAGTGATATTTTGCACAACAATCAAATGCTGCGATTAGTTTTGAAGATAAAAACTACGCTTATGTTTCGGCCGCTGTGTCAGCATCGACTATACTATACCTCGAATCATTTCTCAACAAAATATTCTGATTCAATCTTTTTTGCAGCAACTAAACGTTGTAAGTTAGCTGCAAGCACTCGTGGAATCAGCCTACTGGGCTCTGCTTTCAAGAATTTGTGTTGATTCAGATTTGAGCACGTTGACGGAATCGCGCCTTGGTGACTCAAAACAGAGCGTTGTTAGAATATGTAAGCATGATGGGGGTCGTAAAGTTGGAAATCGTACGCAAGTTCTTTTACGCTTTGACCTTGGTGACTGCTGAGACACTATTTTGAGTGGTCGCAACTATTTTATCTGAAAACCGACATACGTTGTGCAGTGAGGTTTTGCTGTATTTTGACAGACTTTTGGAAAAATTTGAGAGACAATTTTGGTCATTCAAAAGACCTTAGAAACACTGGACGTATTTAAAATTAAATGCTAAACCTTGTGAAAGGAGGTACCAACATCGATAATTACATGTGTGGTAAAAAAGTCATTTAAACGGGCAAAACCGAATGGAAAACAACCAATGAACAACGCAAAGTGGTGCAAGAATTATTTTACACAAGCGTGGATCATGCATTGAATATTAATTTGTGCGTTAAATTCGTTAAGTCTCATATCTTTACAGGCATACAGAGAGTACTCTTTGATCCAGACGATTTTTTTGTTTTCAACCACCGCTTAGATTTCTGCATGACATATTTCAAACAAATCTTTGCCAAGAGAGCGAACTAAGAGTATACATTGCACATGACACCTCGCTTGCTTCAACATCTGCTTTTCTTCAAACTAACTATGGCTGAACTAAAAGCAAATTTGTCGAGGTATGTAGTTTTCTGGAAAACCAACTCATAAGCTCTCCTTGGGAAGGGTTGAATGTCTTCACACTGCGTAGGTGAGAACAGTTTGCCTACACTTTGATTTTCTGACTAAAAACGATTTTAAAACACTTTAGAAATTTTTTACCATTCGGGGTTCGCAGATTGTAATATTTTCTTCTGGTCAACAAATTGCATGTTGTTTCATTAACTTTTTTCATCCGTGGAAACAGGTAGTTCTTTGTCAGCGCTGCTGTTGTTTCAACGAGTAATAACAAATCTATTACACATTGGCAACGTTTATTTCGCCTGCGATGGCGTTTCACCAGAGTTGTAAGTCGGGCCGGGTTCTGGCTAAAGTTTGTCAAAATGTTTTGGGCCGATTTCGGGCCTGCATGCAAGACTGTTTATAACATTAAGAGTAACGATTTTTTCTTTTGTGAGGTAGACTTGTTGTGCCCACCGCGGTGACCTCTGTGAGTGAAGTGATTGTGATTTTTTTCAGCTAATTATAGAACTGCAAGCTGCGTTCTTTTGTAATCTGCTGGGATTAGTCTCGCGCTGTTTTTGAGAAGGCGACAGCGGTGAGGAAATTAGCACGCGATGGCTTTGCTTCGAAGAAATTAACCACTTACGCGATTCTTGACTTGTTTTAGGAAACGATGGCATACAAACCGGCTTTTCATGTCCATAGCGCTCTCCTAGATAGTTTCTTTCATGCTTATAGCGCCATCGTGGATAGTTTCACGGCAGTTTTTCTTTTATTTAAAAACATATTACATTCCGCTGGATCATCGTTGACTAACAAGCTTGTTTAACCCAATGTTTTGGTCAAGGTGGCTGCTATTTTGGGTGTGATAAACGGTGTACCTGCAGATGTACCCGTACACTACGTTTTTTTGATATCCCGCAGTTGTGCATATCTTGACTCACTCGGAAAATTTGGCTTTCGGGCCTAAGCTGGGATTCAAAGTTAAAGTCGGGCTCGGGCCGGGTTTGGGTTTCAAAATTAGGCTCGTTTACAACTCTGCGTTTCACAGCCCTTGGCCAAGTCGACATTGCAAAATATTATTTGTGCATTTTGATGGCGATGTGTTTTAAACTGCTGAAATGTTTTATGCAAATTTTGGAACGCAAATTCTACCACAGTTGGGGAATACCGTACGGTATATGCAAATGTAAGCAAAAGTCTCGGTGAAACTGCGTTGAAATAAAGATGTGCATATTTAAATTGTGTTTGATAAAGAGCTGGGGATGCGTTCTTAGCAGCCAACATTCATACACCGTTTAACGCAAACGGTGGCGGATTCCTTGCTAAGGAAGGATCTTCTCTGATAGACATTGCGAAACAGTTTAAACTTCAAAAAAGGTGGACTGAAAGATTTTTTTGCAAAAGTATTTTTTTTTCTCTGCAAAGCAAATAAAAAATTGCAATTGCAGGTTTGCAAATGTTAACGCTGTTGGAAGCATTTCGTTGTCTAGAACGCATTCCGACATAACCCAAGACAAGGAAAAGTCTGTTTATACGGGTTTTCATAAACGGAAACGTGTCGTTGACAGCGGTCTACTCTACATTTGCTGAAGCATTTTCGTTGGCTACAGCCTTTCAAAGGAACAGACGAAACGTTCAGACCAGGTTGATACATCGCGAAACGAAGCTTGGCACAATTGGAGATTTCAGTGTATAGGCTCCAACCTTGACGGCATCATTGACGATTCCCAGAACGGGGAGGTAGATTGACAAAACCTTTGGTTGCCAATATCACACTCGCAGTCATGTGCTTTGCTGACGCTTTTGTGCGTCTGGCACCCAACATGCCATAAAATGGCGCCCGATAAGTTAGAAAATGTTGCACAATGTTGTTTCAACAAGTTTGATTGCAGGTTATTTATATCTAAGTTTTCTCAGTTTGCATTTTACTTTTGTTTTTCACTCTCAGTCATTTAAAAAAGTCTATCCCTACCTTGTTGCAAGTGCTGCAGCCTCTCAATTAGCGTTGGGGTGAATGTGCGATTCACCACGAAAGGGATGTGTGTGAAGGACAACACCCATGTGGCGCGAACAAGTAGAAATAAAATGAGCACGACGTGGGATCTTTATTGTTGCTTGCTGCCACAGTTTGAAGCTTTGCGCACTTGCTGCTCGGCCTTTCTAATCACTGCAAAGTGGTGCTTTGACCAGGATGTGAAGGTGGTGCCAGGTGCAACCTGCACAAAAAGAACACGTAATGGGTGCGGTTCATTGCAAAAACGAGGGGAAGCTGTTGCAACCTCTCGGTTGGCGTTGCAATGACAGTGTGGCTTTCGTATGGCCAATACATGAAAATGACTAGAGATGAACATGTAGGCTACTTGGATTTAAATCTTGCGACATTTGAATATATTGATGGATTTGGATGTTATCATTTTTGCTTAAACACATTTGGATTGGAATTGATTATTTTCTTTTGAACTTCTTCGCAACTCTCGGTTCAATTTTCGGACTGCAGATTACTGTAACTTTAGGTTTTGGGACTGCAAGTTACTGTAGGACTGCAGGTTAACAGTGGATTGCAGCCACCGACACGTTGGGAGCCATATGTTGCAGGCACAATGCTGCGTCGTCCTGAGGCAACTGAAGAAAGAGTCGAACTGACAAATCCTCAG
>JGI24022J15233_10008419_pt1 | contig 11518 bp, 7 predicted proteins | sample Ectturendosymbi2_FD_15233 | JGI IMG/M metagenome (IMG submission 15233)
ATTATCAGGGCCGCAACCAGCGAAAAATTTCGGGGGGGGCAAAGTCACTTTTGGCAACGATTATGACGTCATCGATGTGCAGTCAACCATGATGCGACTTTTTGCTACGATCAGATTACCAACATTGGTGGAGGAACTTTTTTCATAGTGAGGGGGTGGGGCATGGGCGTCCGCAGTGGGGACAAAATGGGCATTTCCTCCCCCTGATAATTGGCATACGAACCAAATATGCTAGAAAACCTGAAGTCAACAGTTTAATTCCGATATTAATTGAGTTAATTCTTGCAATGACAGTTTGTTTTCTGGTATGACACTCACACTGCACAAGAGCCAACTTCACTGTTCTGCCATCACGCCGTGATCAGCTGCATTTTATAATCGGAATAAAACTGTTGACTTCAGGTTTTCTAGTGTTGCAACCTCTCCGGTGGTATTGGGTTGAATGTGTGATTCACCACGAACGGGATGTGCGTGAAGAATAACACCATCATATGTGTAGCGCGAGCAAGCAATAGGAAGAGAGATTGCGACGCATGATCTCTATTGTTGCTTGCTGCCACAGTGCGCAGCTTTGCGCACATGCCGCTCGGGATTTCCGATCGCAACACTAGCATAGGCCTATTTGGTTCGTTGAGAAAGAATTGTTGTACTATTGGACTTTACTGCGTAACGATAACATGGCAATAACAATTCGTCAAAGGTTCACTTCAAGTTGCGGCAATAGGTGTTTTGCCGCCTGTGACTGTTGAATGCAGGCATCTTGGCAAGTAATGCAGCGAGACAGTTACTGCTGATAGCGGTGAGCCAAATGATTTGATACTGTGTGAAAAGAAGCAAGGACGCCGGAAAGCAGGAAAGTGAGAGGGGCATTTCCCTCTGCTCCTTCAAAAGGGGACGGAGGTGTCTTTTTCATTACAGTATTGTGGGTAATTTCATGGTTTATCAAGATCGAATTGAAACAAATTTATTGCAGCTATTCGCGCAACAAGAAAATTCAGAGTGGTTTTCAATCATTTCTGCTACTATTTTTGAGGCCAATATTGTTGCTGAACAAAAATATTGGTAACGATTTGCTTGCTTTTTATAAGTTTTCTTGTGCCTCAACTTTGTACTGCTCCCCCTGCCCTACTGTTTTGGCGTGCCTGAAAAGAAGCATGTGCGAAAAAGGGCACTGCTGCCAACAAAGCGCAAATTTTGAAACCAACGTTCTCTCTAAGTTACGAAAATGCGCAGTACCGCCAGAATCGTCGCCAGAAAGTCTTCAATAATGGGTCTTTACGTCTGTGCAGGGTGGTATTTAATACTTCAAATAGGGGGACTTGGATGTTTGTTTGGGGAGAGCTTAACATACCAAAGCCTCCCCCCGTGGCGACGGGACTGAGTGCTACCAGACCATTTCGGCAGTGAAATCTCATTCTTGCGCACTTGCACTATTCCAAAACATTATGAAAACATTAAAACAAAGAGAACCTTTTGAATTATGTGTATACCTTGTTCGTAATATGGTAAAAATTTATACTCATTCTAATAATTTACAAGTTTTTGTAATTCATTCAGAACTCTGCTAATTCAGTCTTAAGAATTAGGATATTCATGCTCACTAAAACAAACATTTGCTCTGTGTAAATTTTCTGAGAGGGAACCCTGTTTGCAACTGTTGCCGTAACATTGGGCATTTTCCTTATGGCACAGAAAGGGTAAAGCGTTTTGCGTACGTCAATTTGCGTTGCATCGTCAGCAACCTGGAACTGACAAGCAAAATGTCGTTTTCGCCCCACTGAAAATTTCTGCGGACGCCCACTGGGAGGCACAAGTGCACGTCAAATAACCTTGGGAGATTTTTTCATTAAATAATTTACTTTAACAATGGACCGAATACTGATTGTGTTGCTAAACATATTTAGGCAAATTTCGAAATGTAAAAGAGGGGACCTAATCCCCTGCGGCCGCCACACCTGCTTACTGATTAAAAGAGAGGAAATGATGACAAATTCAGAAAAGAGTAAGCTCCTTCATTACCAATCCCATATATTATTTCACGAGAAGCTCTAAACCTTTTTGATAAAAATTTAGCAGTTGTCTTTTTGAAGTTTTCAGATGTGAAACCAATAGGCTAAATCAATCAATCCTAGACATCAGTTAATATAAAAAAAAAAACAGAAGAGTAGATGACACGTTATACAAATAACACAGTGAAAATCATTCATACAGACCAAAAAATTGAACATGATGGAAGGTAGCTGCTGGATGTGCCTACTTGAAAACTAGCTAACTGTTAGATTGAAAATTATACAGCTAACAGTGAGAAAATCCTGCTAGATTTAGCAGCAAATCAGCTAAAATTGCTACTCTGTGTAACAGTAGCCTCGATTGGTAGCAGGGGTGTAGTGGGGCAGGAACGCGTGGGAACGGCCTTCCCACACCTTTGTTATGTTTTATTTTAAAATGAGTTTGAAGCTGTTTTAAAATAACTGGATTTTTGGGAGCGTTCCCAACTTCCCACACTTTTTTGTTAACACTACATCCCTGAATGGTAGCATATGGATTCCTGTTCTGTGAGGTCACATTTACAACCACAAGATCACTTTCATGAAACGGATATTTCACTCAGAACCTTCGCCAGAAAGTCGTCAATAGGGTGCTTTGCATTTGCGCAGGGGGGCTTTATGTTAGTGCTGAGGGCAGTGGCGTAGCCAGCCTAAAAAGTTGGGGGTTGCAAAAATTTTGGGGGGGCCAAAATGTTTGATTTTAGGCAAATAACACTATTTTGTTTGGAAAAACGCCTCTCAAAGCACAAAATTACTATATTTTCAAAAAATTTTGGGGGCTATGGCCCCTTTGGCCCTCCCTGGCTACGCCTATGGCTGAGGGGGCTTGACATTCATAGTTGACAAAAATTGCATTGATTTATAATGCTTCATATTTCAATTTGGGCAGCTTGGAGCTTTGTTTGGAGGGATAAGCCCATCAAAACCCCCGTGGCGACGGGACTGGTTTCACTTCAAAACTAGCGCCTCAAAGCTTGTCTCTGGTTCTGTGCTGGGAGTTTTTGGAAGCATGGTACATTGATTGTTCAATAGTTTTATCCAATATGACGCAGCACGTATGCGGAAAAGTTGTCTTGAGAAGAAGTTCACGTAGAGGTAACGCAGTCTCTACAAATAACTTTTCATGTGAAGTACGTGAATGCCATCATGTTTGCAAAAATTTCGGGGGGGAAATTGCCCGGTTTGCCCGTTCCTGGTTGCGGCCCTGCACATTATTCTAAAGTAGCGGATTAATTCCTGTATTCAATTCAGTGAGAATATTGCTGCTGAAACACAGTCAACCTGTTCTCATGTTGTAGTGGTTAGATGCCTGGATAACTGTGTTCTAAAATATTTTTCCTAACTCCAACGCCCACTCGAAAACTGCGCTATGGCCCATCAGTGGTTAAGAAATACTGCTGTAGTCCAGTGGTTGGCAAACTTTGATTAAGGTAGCCCAAGCCGTCCTTTCAGCCGTAATTAAAGGCCTATGCTTATTTTTGAAGGCCCAGTTTCAATCTTATGCTGTATTCCATCACCTGTTACATAACATTGTTATGTGCATGTCTCAAACCGTGTAGTGAAAAAATGCTTTGTTAACGTCAAAAATCAACGTTCCATATTTGTTACAATCACCCTTGTTTTAACCTACGCAACCAGCACAGGAGTGTAGCTCTTACGTACCACACGGTCCACAACACAGAGTGTTGCACGGCTTAACGAAAAATGCCAAAAAAAAACAATTGCACCGAGGCCCACAATTTCCCAACCACTACTCTAATCGTTGTAAGAGCATTGGTCTCCCGACCAAGAAGCTTGGCATTGTAATTTACAAAACCGAAGCAACGATGTTGTAAGCTCCTCAACACTTTAAAGTTCGTTTGCAGACTTCCACACAGTATCACTTGTCTTTGTTTACACGATNATTTACTAGTGCAGCTGATCGACAGTAGNGTGGAAACAGAAACACGAAATCCGCACGTAAGCATTACAAACTCTCAACTCGATGAAACGAGTTTCGTTAGCGCCTTCTAGCGCAAGGAGTTAGGAATGAGTCAGATGAAGAACTGTTCAGTCAGATGAAGAAATGAATCAGATGAGTCAGACGAAGAACTGTTCAGATGAAGAACTCAAATAAAGAACTGTTCCCATGTGGGTTGTTTGATGAAACAACCGCTGAGCAAGAAACGCAGCTTTTTCAGAAAAACAAGTACTGAGTTGTAAAATATATACATTCTTTATGCACGAACATTTGTACATCCACTATGCTGGGTGTGCCAAGCCTAACTGTTTTCAAAGTAACGTAAAGTCGATATTCTGGTAGAACAATATGAATTTTACGACAAAACAAAATCTCAAAACTGTTGGAGCAAGTGCAAGTATTTGCAATCTGATTGCAGCAGAATTGTTTGCTAAATATTTGAAGTAGAACAACGATCTGTACATTAAGTGCAAAAAATAAATTCCAAACAATTTTTGTGAATTGTTGCGAAATCTTGGTGTTTCTGTGCATGTGCACAAAGGTTTTACTTTCTGCTGCAAAACATTTTTACGGTCATTCCATTTGTTGGCACCAAGTAAATCAAGATGGTATGAATTTTTATAAATTGTTGCGAAATCTTGGTGTTTCTGTGCATGTGCACAAAGGTTTCACTTTCTGTTGCAAAACATTTTTACGGTCATTCCATTTGCTGGCACAAAGCAAAACAAGATGATATGAAGGAAATTTACCTAGAAAGTTTGTACGTATGTCACCTTGCGTTTTGCTGTGTTAGATTGCTTAAATTACTCCCGGTTTCTGGATCACTTAGAGCTTTATTGCCAAACCTTAACTATATTTACATCATCTTTCCTGTCAGAGCTGAGCCATGGGAAGGTACCTTTGATGCAATAAAAAGTCCTGCAAGTCCTATGCAGAACCTAGAACTTTTCAGTGAATTGAACGATTATTTTCCTGGCTTCACCATCATTGACGAAGATAATAAATACCAAAGCGAAGATTGTCTGAACGTGACCGTGTACACTTCAAATCCCGATGAATCCGCAAATATGCCGGTAAGGGATTCTCTTCGGTTTTCGCATTTGAAACCATCTAAGATACTTTTATTTAGCAGCTGTGGTAAAGTTAGGAAAAGCTAAGATATGATGTTTCAGCACCAAGAATTGTTTGGATTTGCATATCTGAAGCAAACGAGTTTAAAAATTTTTTTTAAAGTTAGTTGGGTGACGACAACTGGCGGCAAGATAAAGACTGAATTTTGCTTCTTTCCTGCGCGATTGAGGTGAATGTTCTTGTCCGAGGAGAGCAACGGCGGTTTACACGGTGACCGTGAATGAACACCCACTCGATCAATTTAGAGGCTGACACTCTAACACTTAGCTATCGCCGCCCCAAAGATTCAGATGCATTAATAAATTTGTTGCCCACAAGAACATGTATCAGTGACGATTGATACCTGTGTGATATAAGTGGTGCCCCCAACAATTTAGTAACCCCAAAATTTAATGGCACCCAGTAGAATGTTTTAATTACTTCAGTTACCGATAGAAACCCAGAACGTTCGCTTGTAAATCCATGAACCAGTAGCAGACAAGAAAAATTTTCAGCAACTGCACCTACCAGTAGATCCACTGACTTCTTTAGTATCCCTACCAAATGCACAAAAGCGAGTGTTTGCTTTCTTCTGATTCCATTGCTAAGAATAATGGGCCGCGATGAAGAAATTAGACATGTCTTTTGTAATGCTATCCTTGGGATAGATTTTCACAAATTCGAAGAATATCTGCAAGAGTATCATCTAGTTTGAGCTGAAAAAGGTTTATCGTTCTTCGGTAAAATAAATAGTGAAACCTAGTCTTTGGAATGGCCAGTGTATTTTCCAACAAAATGAAAGTCTCCTGATTTGTGTCCCAACTTTTCACAACATTCTCTGAGAGTGTTGTTTGAAAACTATCTCTAGCTCCTTTTTGTAGGATTTTTTCAACTGCTCACAACCTGAAATTATTGCGAACCATGAAAGATAAAAAAAAATAACTCTGTGTTGGCCTTCTGACAAAACATGGTTAAATGATTACCTTCCAAGAAAACATGGTTAAACGCTTACACAAAAGTTTTATGAGCCCATCAAAGCAGATCTGAAAAACTGAAGAGATATACTTCAACGAGTGGTTGCAGTGCCTTTTGCAAAAATGATTTTCTCCAAAGATTGGAAGCAACTCCTCATTTGCTGGAATTTGTTGCAAAATTTGATCCCTTCCTATGTATGCTCATGTAGCAGTAGGGAAATAAAGGAACTGCATGGCTGTAAATCATACTTGTGCAAGTCCAAATTACTAAATAGATTTCTTCTAGAAGTGATGAAAGATACCAAAACAGGGCATGTTACAACGTTATCGGAGTGGGCTTCGTAGCGTATTGAGAACAGAGCCTCCTTTATCCTAGATCTGGCCTAGCAAGCGAGTTATCTTTTCCCTTTCTAAGCTATTTTCAACTTCCCTCACTAGTCAAAAATTTTCTTGTGCGTTTTATAAGCGCTGAATAAATTTATGAAAGAAATGCAAGCCTTTCCAAGAGTGCAGTACAGCATTGATTTTTAGAAAAATTTGTCAAACATTTAGTCTACTGTACTTTCTTTTTAGCATTCGTGTGTATTTTGCTCACTTGGGTGCATTATAGAGAAAACATGCTTAGGCAAACAGACGACCTAAAATTTGTTGAAATGTTGAATGTTGTTTGCAAAGAAACGACAGGGAAATCCATTGTCTTCAATCTAACTTTCTTATTTAGGTTTTGTTCTGGATTTTCGGAGGAGGATTCACCGCAGGCTCTAATGTTTATTACAACGGTCAAGTTATATGTGGACTACGTGACGTTGTCCTGGTTGTTCCGAACTACCGCGTCAACGTGTTCGGATTTTTAAGCATGGGACAAGAAACAAAATGGAAAGGCAACATGGGTCTCATGGATCAAGTGATGGCCCTTGAGTAAGTGCTTATGACGAGAAATTTACATAAAGTTACAGAGGGCGTTTTTGTTTCTGAAGCAACACTGCTTCATCCGAAAAGAAAACAGAGCATAACCCACAGATTCAAACAAAATCATGCTGAGCTTTTTGAAAAATATCTGTAGCCTATTCAAAACCAGCACAATTCAGCGCATGAAGCGCAAGACTTTGATCTTCGAAACATGGCTAAAACTCAGCATACGGAAAAAGAAGCACATGGTGTATATAATTCAACGAGATCGTAATATATGTGCGTTAGTATTGAAAAGACTGATTGTCCACCAGAAACAGTGCTGATCACCAACGATCATTCGACGTTAATACACGTTTCGAGTTGGTGCATTAATTTATTTTGCCCCGTTTTTTTGTCCGTGATAGATGGCTGCCAGTGACGTTTTGGTTTCAAAAACCGTCATCACTTCCTCTAAAGCAGTGGTTCTCAACCTGGGGTTCGCGGACCCCAGGGGTTCACGGGAAGATTTTCAGGGGTACTTGGATGACAGTTGATTTTTCATGAATTGTTATTTTTTAATATCCGATACCAGAAGAAAATGCGTGCCGATTGAAAACTCCGCGTAGATTTTGCCTGATCTTGCGTTGTTGTGATGCAACAATGTGAAATTTGCCAGGTAAACTGGGGGTTCGAGTTGATTGTTTTATGACTCGGCAGTACTTAAAGGGAAAACGTTTGAGAACCCCTGCTCTAAAGTATGCCTTTTTATCCAAAAATTTCATATTTCAAGTGATGCCTTCAGCGACTACGACTGCGTAACTTATCCTTTCAGAAATTTTTCTTGGGCCGCTGATGGAACCCAACTGGACTTAAATGCAGCATGTTNTACAACATACCTTTGCCAAATATGAACTTTTTGAAATACATCCGAAGGAAGTTCTCAAAAAANTATGAAGCACGTGTAGGGTGTACCTCAAGAAAGCTCCTAACACGATCATGAACGAGCTCAATTTTTAGTCACCACAAAGTGAACAAGCTCCATCGTCAAGCCAAAGCCAGATCTTGTTCCAAAAGAGCAGAGTCAATTTAAGGGAACAAGTTCTAGAAAAATCTATTTTGTTTAATCCGATCTTATGGAATATTTTATACATAACTGGAATTCTTTAATATTTGGCATTCTGGACAAAACGCTCAACTGCAATCGGTGCAGAGACTGCAGTTTGGGAGTTCTGATGAGGGGGTGAACTGGACAAGTCTCTTAAGCCATTGTTATTGATAGGACGACTTTCTCGTGGGTGCTGACATTTCGAAGGGCATAGCTATGGATCAAGTAGTCTCTTTTTAGAGCAAACTGAACTTCTTAGCCATGCAAGAATCAGTCTAACTATGGAAGCCTACAGGCAGGCAAGAAATATACGTGTTGGCCCCGACTTTTCGTTGGACTCACGAGAGAATGCGATTTGTGGTCCACTGATGATCGGGCAACTCAGTCACCCAAATCCTTGCCCGAGCTCGCTTCGAAAATTTTCAAAGCTATTATCTTCTTTCGTAGAGAATGTGGCATGCAACAGTAAAATGATTTGAGTGCTTTGGAATGATGTTGTTGTTCAATGCAATTTGCTGATAAGTTTATCCAAGTGCCTTGTCTTAATAGTGTTTCCTTGGCCAAAATTAAATTAATTTTGTTTTATGAAAATTTGTCTAANCACATTGCAACCTGACATTTATAACGAAAAAGTATCTGTAGATAAATTAGGAAATACGAACGGTCAGCGGAATCCAACATAGTGGCAAAAATCACCAGGTATTCAACATTCTGATATCAATTGTAATGCCTTCTAGGATATGAAATTAGGGTAATAATCTCGAAACAACCTTGTGTTTACAGAACTGCAAATGTACAACAAAAGTATGATATTTCCAAGTTATCAGAAAGGCGATGCAGTGCATTCAAAAGTCTTAGAATTTTAAAATCAGCATAATCAGCAACACATTTATGTTGAATTTGATTGCCATATGGAGTACAAAGAATCACTTGATTCAATTAAAAACAATGTTTTCATTGCTAACGAGACTTTGCAGATGATTTTTTTAAATACAAAAGTAAATCATTTTTACAGAAACATAAAGTTGTCATCAAAACGTCACACTGTTTTTTCAAAAATGGAAAAAATGAACTTAGCTGAAACACAAAAACCTCTGGGATTACTAAATGTCAGTAGCTTAGCAAGGGGGTCCGGGGGGCTCCGGGTCCCGGGCGGCACCTTCTGGAGGGCGGCACTTTGTTGATTAAAATAAATTTTTGAAAGGAATTTAGAAGTTCTTACTCTTCTTTATTATTTTTTAATTAATTTTCAAAAGTTTTAGAAGTTCTAACTCTTTTCAGTTTTTGTGTTTAAAAGCCTAGATTGGTAGGCTAGCCTAAAAAAACACGACATGTGGCTGTCGGTAGAGCTAACTGATGAAATGTTTAATCAAAAGTCTGAGTCAAATCCAATGCGCTGAATAGCCCCGGTGTTTGTCTTGAAATCAGGGCTTTTTTAACACACATACTTGGGGGCAATTGTGCTCCAGTCCCTACACTTTCGTTTCTAGACAAAGATATTACCGCTACCCCAAGTCTTTTGAAAAAAGGAAAGAGATGACATTCGACAGCAGACTAGCCAACATTAGTGTCCCGGTAGCTCTTGGTTTATATTAACTCTCCTAAGAAATTCTGATTAAAAAGACTTTACATGAAATCACGGTAAATAGTCAAGGCTAGCTTATTCCTTTTTCTCTTATCGTTGGTTCTTCAGTAACGCCCCAACACCTATTATAACATAACATGACACCTAGGGATTGGCGACGAATATTTCACTGGGGCGAAGATAGCTCAGAGGCGTAACTGTCGGGGGGCAGGGGTGTGCGCCACCACCCCCTGGCAGGCTACATGTAAAAAGTGGGCCCCCTGTTAACTTGTATATTGGTATTTAGAATTCTTTTGATTTTTAGTAGGTTTTGGTTTTTTGCGTTTTTCAAAAATTTCTCGGAGTGTTTCCTGGTGATTTCGGGTGTCAGTACAGATGAAATAAGTTAATCGCATAACCAATTTGTCAAGATTTTTGTATGTGTTTAAACCGGAATATGCGATTATCCGTATTAGACAAATATCCGCAAGTTTAACGCCTAGCGACACAGGGGGCCCAAACGTCACTCCCGTGGCTACGGGGAGGCTTTTGTGGGTTTAGCCCCCAAACAAAACTTCAACCCCCCAACTGAAATGTAAAAAACTAGAAATCAGTATAGTTTTCATCAATCCGTGTTCTGTTTTTCCTGTAATTTATAGACAGAGCAATACCAGCCGCTGTTACCTAGAATAACATCGCCTGATAATTTTTCGTACATTTGTGAGGTAACAAACGTGTTTGTGACTTGAGCGTAAAGCGGCACTATTCATTGCTTGGAGCAGTGATTCCCAACCGGGGTCCATGGACCCCCAGGGGTCCACAGAAAGATTTTAGGGGGTCCATGACCTTTTCTGTGAAGAAGATGAAAGCAAAATAGCGAATACCAAACTTTACACGGTGGTGGTCTATCCTGCAAAAGACATGTTGAGCGCAACTCTACAATCCAGCTACAGGGTAACGCAAGATCTGGCTCATATGAATGAACATGTTTATGCACAGAGGTATGCAAGTTGCCATTTCATCAACTTCGATGGTAGGCTTAATACTGTTTGTTCTTGAGAAGCTTATCCATACGAGAAGTTTCTCTCAGAACACATCTTGCAATCATCGTCCTATTCAAGGCGAATTTTGGGTGTAGTTTTGATGAAAAGCATTGTTGAGAAGCCGGACTCGAAAAACAAATATTTCAAACCTAACCCTGATTTCAACCTTATGTTTGACCCTTATCACTAACCCCAACTCAACCTTTCAACCTTGACTCTCACACCGACTAAAACGTCGTGAGGTGACCATACCCTACAGCAGTGTTTTTCAACCTTTTTGCTGCAGCAAAACCTTCAGCAAACGTTTGCATTGCTCATGGAAACGTATACAATGATCCAAGTGTCTATATTGCTACAACCGCATAGAACTGTGGTTGTGAATTTCGTCCCAGGCAATTTCGGTCTCTTTCGGCGGAACCCCTGACAGCCACTCGCAGAACCCTGAGGTTCCGCGGAACCGCGCTTGAAAAACACTGCGCTACAGATTGGCGTGGTGGAGATAGCTCAGTGGAAAAGTGTCAGATTCTGAACTGGAAGGTTGGTGTTCGATCCACAGCTACTAAGTGAATCTTGGTCGCGAGCGTTCACCTCAGCCCAGGGGCGAATCCAGCCAGTAAGGTTAGGGGAGGAGATTTCAGCAATATTTGATAGTCAAGTCTCACAACGGCTTCGCTACTGTAAAAGTGGTGGATTGTACTTCACAACACCGCTGTGACAACACAATGGATCACAAAATGGTCCTACATCGCGAATGCTTTTTTCCTGATTGCAAAAATCATGGTCAATAAGGTTAGTTGGTTTTATGGGGGGCGTTAGCCCCAAT
>JGI24022J15233_10008420_pt1 | contig 11518 bp, 9 predicted proteins | sample Ectturendosymbi2_FD_15233 | JGI IMG/M metagenome (IMG submission 15233)
AAACGGGCAAAAATGGCGCCCAACGTGTTTGATTTGAAAAAAATGGGGCCAAAATCTCATGAAGACCTTTCATCAGAAAAACGGTCTTCATGACAAAATCGCACAGACATTGGCCCAAATTTGCGCAAAAGTGGCCCAAAAAGTTTTTGGGCAAGTTTGCGGAAATTCGGACAAAAATCCTTCCCACCCCCCAAGTTTGCCTGCTCCTGCACCAATGGGTGAAATTGCAACCCAACTACGTTAAGGTATCTACACCGGGAAGCTCTACTTATGTTTTGAACTTTAGCGTCTTCCTGCTCCTTACTTTCTGTCACCTCTGGTGATTCTTGGTTGCTCGAACCGTCAAATGAAAATTTGCCTCTTTCGAGTAATTAACACTGGAATCAACCTACATGCATATTACGCAAAAGAAAATCCATCACACGATGTTTATTGAAGCCGCTCAGAAAGTGTTGTTAGGTCGCAGCATGAGTTCTGAAGGACCAAAGGAGTAGCTGATAGAAATGACTAGAATCTTGCTGGTCAAACAAGGGGAAAATGACGTTGTAACTTAATTTGAATGTTTATGAAAAAAACACAGGCACTAATCGCATCGTATCTATTGCAACTGATGCAGCACCATGCGTAACAAGAACTCAGAAAGGTTCTGTTGTGTTGATGAAGGAGTTAAAACAAAACGTGATATCATTTCAATGCATCATTCATCAAGTGAACTCCGTGCCAAGTCCTTCCCTGAAGAAGTTACAGAGGACTTGGTGATAAAATTGGTGATAAAAACTTGGTGATAAAATTGGCAACAAAATCTTGACAAAAATAATGTTTTTTGTTTTGCAAATTTACCAAAAATATATGAATTCTATGTATTATCAGCAGTGTATTTTTGCAATTTTACTATGTGCATGCTGCGTGTAACGCAATGTCCTTTCTTCAACACAAGTACACATTCGAAATCTGTAAAACTTTACTGATTTTACATCACAGAAATCCAGATGGTGACCTCAAAGGAACGTGGTGCTACACGATGAATAAGACAAAAAGATGGGAATACTGTGATATTCCAAAGTGCCGTAAGCTCTTCGAGACTGTTATTATCATTAATTAACAAAATAAAGCTGTGCTGGTGATAGGAGTACAGTATTTCTAATTTAAGAAAATCTTACCTCATGTTATTGACTATGCCACATTTTCAAGGTAGTGGTTGAATTACGTTTGTCGCAAAAAGAACATTTGATTGTATCACGCAAAAATACCAACTGGAACCCATCTTCTCTGACCATCACGCAAGTAAAGGTCAACCTCAAGGATGGCGCTATAAAAAAAACTTTCCGATATGTTGCTTGCATATGCATGTAGCTATTAACAATGATTTCATAGATAATATGATTGAGATACATTGCTCTCGTCGCAAAATTAAAAGCTTTTTGTGAAGGTCACATTGCAATATTAAAGTTTTGGAAGGTAACAATCTGGAATCAATCAAAATAATGAAGCAGCTGTGAGTATAACGCCCACATATATGAAGGGTTTGAAGAGCGTTTAAACTTATGATTGTGTATTGCGTATGACTACATGTTGTATGTTTAAACAACGCGACGTTCTGCAGACGATGACTCCCTTGTTGTTTGGACCAATCACGACGCGTTACATGGAGGAGCGCACATTTTGTCCGTCCAGGCCGATCCAGAGATAGTGAAAAATATGACCGATCAGTCGGGAAGTTTTAACGTGAAAGTGCTGGTTTCATCAAACAAGAGCAGAACGGAGTACTGGGCAGTTGCTGCAGATTACAATGACAACCTCCTTTTCTACACTGATTACATGTAAGAGGCAAAGCTGGGGCTGGTCGCTATTTTGAAGATCTCTTACAATTACGCGTGAAAACAACAATTCAAAAAACGTTTGAGGATAAAGCGAGTTTACTCGCACTCGCTTTCCAATTCTTAGCTTTCGAAAATTGAATGAAAAAAATACATCCCACTTTTTCGTACACTAAACAGCGTTTCCTGGGAGAATCGCTGGTATCTGGTTGCTCTTGAAAATTTTGATACTTTTCTTACACTTATGTGTGCAATATATTTAAAAACAGCGTGGCTTCATGTCTTGCTTTGCGTGCAGGTCGGAATACATCGGGATACTTTACCTTCAGCTAAATGCATCAGTAAAGAGATATGAGGGTATGGCTCATGGCATCGAAAACATGGCGTACGACTGGATTACAGGCAACTTATACTGGACAGACTCAGAGTTCCAGTGGATCATGGCCACAGACCCCTCTTTCCGTTTCTACACTCCCGTGTATCGAACAAATGGAAACCCTCCCTACGCTATTGCACTCCACGCAAAACAAAGGTAGACAGAGAAATACACATTTTCAATTAATCATTAAAGGAACGCTAACGTTGTTAAATGGTGACATGTCAATGCTTTGTCGTTTCGTTTCTTAACGGGTTTTCTTGGCTTCAGGAAACTGTTTTTCTCGGTTTACAAAACTTATGGATCGAAAATTGTCACGACGGATTTGGCCGGGCACAACGCAACAACACTTTTTCAGTTCCCGAAGGTTTTCGACGTTACGGGTCTCACAATTGATTACACCGACAACAGGTAAAAATGAAATCCTTTGGATTATGCCAAAGCTGGATAACTCGCTTGTACATAGATTTTGCGTGACAGTTTCTAGTCGAAAAACTCTGCCTGTGATCAAGAAAATCAAGTTTCGCACTTTACACAATGTTATTGTAACAATTAGTGAATGAACTCAAACCTTCGAATCTGCTACTAGTACATGTCTTGTGTGCATGATCAAATCTTCCAGAGGCACTGATGTTTATTTCGGAAATCTTACATACCTACAAGAGAATGAAGGTTTGCTCTGCATGTAAATGGCTACGCATGAGTTTTGGAAGTGTTTTTTGAAACACTGAAAACAAAGCAACTTAATATAACATGTAAAGAATCCATACTTGAGAGCAGTGGAGATGAAGGTACCAATTCTTTTGTTGACACAATTTTTAACCTAAACCGTGTTTCTAAGGCTGTACTGGACCGACTTCACAGGCTTTGGAGGAATGGTTATGAGCAGTAAACTTGACGGAACAAATAAAACACGACATCACTATAAAGGTGGAGCTATCTTTTGGGGAGTAACTGCCTATCTTGTAAGTTCGGATAAAATAAATTTTTCATCCCAGTCGTGCCATTCACAAACTGGGATATGTTCTTGTTAATAGGATTAGATAATTGTATATTTAAACACTCTGGATCAGTTGTTTCAGATAATGACAATTGACATTTAACGCCGACACATGACAATGATCCCTTCTCAAAAACAGCTGCGTCATTTACGATCTAAATTCGTTTTTGGACACATGGCTTTTGTAGAAACAGATTGGGTAGAAACTTTGCCTAAAATGCGACTCTGCCTAAAAAATAGGACTTACCACGGTGCTCAGTGAAACTGCTTTTCCGCAGGACTACTTATATGTCACTGATGTACATGCTCGGTATACTAGCCAGGCGAAAAAGTATTTTTCGGTTTGGATAATCAATAAAAGGCTTGGCAGTGTTTTCCGATATACGCTGGAAGGAAAGCCAAGAGGTATCTCAGTTCTAAGCAAAAACGAAGAAAGATCATTTGACAACGGTGAGTTGTAGTATTGAGATGAAAATAATCTTGTAGAAAAATAATGAATCAAAAAGAATGTGAATCTTAACTGAAGAGTGAATTTCGTCCTCCTTTTGTCAAGAATTTTTGCCATGTGATGATGGTCTCCTGTAGCTCGTTTACTATTAAACAAAATGCGTAAGAGACATCAAAAAAGTTATTTTCTTTTTTGCAGTTTCAAGTGAAGGTTCCTGTCAAGCTAGTAAACTGTGCGATCACATCTGCTTGCCAAGGGTAGGTGCAAAACGAGAATGCGCCTGCTCTTTAGGTTACACCAAAGTTGGTGACACCACATGCGTAACAAGTAAGTTAAAGTCGTTTTCTTATATTTTGAAAAAGGCTGATTTTTGACAAGTTTCATACCATGTAAAATTTACTGTAAATCGGAAAATTAAAAAATGAACTGCCAAAAATATGATGGAGAACAAGTAAATTCAAACCATAGCGAAAAGTTTTTGAAGTCGCTTCCATTTTAACTTTGTGAAAAAAAGATGTGAAAAAATGAATGAGCAAATTTAGCTTTCATGTAAGTAAATGTACACTTCTTGTGCTATTCAAATGGGATGTTTTTTCATATAATTTTGTGTAAGCTAAAGAATAACTCATTCAAAACTGAGGTCTTTCTGGGATTAGCATTGTTTACAGTTCAAAAAGTAGGTAATTTGCATCGCGAATTTCAGAAATAGACTTCCTTTACATTACTTTACTTTGTATAAATTTTAACGAAGATACCATTCAAGACAACTTTCTTTTAATTGCTGACGCTGGACAAGGGAAAGTCTTTCAAATGAACCTCTTCCAGAGTGAGGGAGAAAAGACGAACTACAGCATTGTACCTTTGCGTAAGTGGCAGTGTCGTGCTGTGTCTTTCTTTTTCGAAAAATCATGAAAATTTCTGACGAGATATCGATTTCAGCTGACTTCACATAACCGATTGGAGACAAAGAGCACATGCAATTTTCCTATGCTGGTAATAGCCAGCAGTTGTATTAGGCTCCAGACAGCCACATTTGCCCAGAAGGAACAGCCAGACTGTTGGCAGCACAGCAACATTATAAGTACCACTGTGAACTACATGGTAATTACCGTAAGCACCGGCAGAGTTACACACCCATCGTAAGTTGTTTCAGTCGAACCTTGATGATAGACGAAAAGGCTTTTGCAGATTTTGGAGAAACGAATCTTGCACATCGACGCACTTTCCTTTGTCCATTTGATGAAATTTAGATATTTCACTAAAGTTTTAAACCTAAACGGTCTTTGGTTGCTGATAGCTGCGTCGCACTGCTCAAAGAAACATTTTTTCGAACTGAATCAACGATTAATACAGTAATTTGTTTTGAAAAGGTAATTCCAAGCAAATTACAACTGTTGCTGTGGACCTGATATCCCGAGCTCTTCTGTGGTCGGACAAAAGAGTCACTCATATCAAGAAGGCGCTGCTAGACGGAAGTCGGACGTTTAACCTGGTAAACGGAAAGCACGGTGAGAATTTTTGGAAAGGCGATCGTAAAATGTTAAAATGTTGGTTGTGTTTATCTTTAGAACACATTAAAATTTTTTTTTAAATCTTTTCATGGTAGATCGGTAGCAAATTATCCTCATCAAAACTAATTTCACGGTTGTCTAAAACGCTTAAATTAAAGGGGTTTATTTTTGATATGCCTGAAAAACACACATGCTGTACACAAACGTTTTTGTAGCAAAGTTAAAAATTAACTATAGTTTTGTTGCCACATCACATTTCTGGTTTGCTTCGTCCAGGAAACTCCATCGTTGTTGATCCTCGAGACGGCAACGTATACTTTAGCGATGAAGACACTCAAACGATCTATATCATGACAAGCAGTGGGACATATATCAAACCTTTAAGAGCTCCTACGAAAGATCAACTCAATTCAACAGCGATAAAAATGCTGGCACTTGATAGCAAAAACAGGTAATTGGTTTGTTTGTTCTTATAAATCCAGCATTTTATCCTCCAGTAAATGTTACGCTATTGATCGATATTTCTTTCGTGTGAGCAGCGATCCTCAAGCGATCCCCGTAATTCGGCACAACCAACAAACGCCCGCTGGATCAGGGGCCAATCCGGTCTGTAAGGTTAGGGCTGGCGATTTCAGTTATATTTGGTAGTAAAGTCCCATAACGGCTTTGCTGCTCTAAGAGAGATTAAATATGCTTCACAACACTGTTGCGACTAAATAATGGACGACAGAATGGCCTTACGTCGCGAATGTTGTTTTCCAAATTGCACAAAATCATGGTGAATAAAGTTACTTTTTAGATTTAAGGGGGGACGATCTCCCTAATCGCCATCATGGAATCACCCCTGCGCTGGACCGGGAGACGCCAAGTGATGATTTTAAGTGACCTTATGAAAATTGGATAAAAAATGGCAAACCAGTGCAATATTTGTTTCGATTTTGGTATTTAAAAGTTATTATCAACGATAAGAAATTTGTTTCACCTTTGGAGACTTTTTTCAAATCTGTATTTCGAAGAAAATTTTTTTCGTTGAACACGAATGAAGCCACAACCTGGAAATCGTTGTGTGTCGCGGTGAAGTCAGTCTGGCAGAGTCTTCAATTTTTACTTCTATTCCAGCCATTGCGTCGCCACGACGCTTGCAACCATCAGCAAGAACGTTCGACCCGTTCACCGAGTTCACAAGCATAGCAATAGAGGTCACTTGCCTAGATCACTCTTTTGCGACTTGGTTCACCTGCGTTTATATAGCTCGAGGTCTGGACAAGCTTCCTGCTTACAGGGGCCACACCAGGAGCTTGCTCTTAATGTTATTGCATGTCCGGGCATTGATAACCGCCACGTGATTTTACTTCATTTATTATGTAGAAAAAAATATTCAGACGAGCTCCTTTGAGAAACAAACAGCAGCTTTTTAAACAATATTGACAAACTTACTAAACAACAGCAGCTTGATACTTCTTGGTTAGGATTTTAGTATTTTGTGCTGTTCACAACTTCACTGTAAACTTGCAGCTTTCTCTACTGGACGGATACTAGAGGCGTACAAGGAAAAGGACAGGTGTGGAGAATGAGAACCGACGGATACAACCCTGAAATTGTTTTTGATAAGCTCCAGTGGCCACATGCGATTACCATTGATTACGCACGTACGTTGTTTGACGAAAGTCTGTTCTATTGCACCTTTGTTCCGTTTAGACGTAAATGATACCATTTCAAATATGATAACTTTCTCAGAAAGGTCAATTTTCTGTTTGAACCCTTGCAGTGGTCATGTATTGACTGTGACAAGATTTTAATCTGAGAACCCAAGGTAAAATTGCCAGATACATTCCGTAAACATCACATAACTTTTTGCCTGGTACTAAAACTCGCTGAACTGATGGAGACTGAGTTTTGCTTAAAGCAATAAGGCAACTCTAACTAAAGTCACTGCAAAACAACAACATGAAAAACGGGACAATATCAATATTTTTGTGGATTGTTTTTTTAAAGTATTCGATTGCTGTTGGCTTGCCGACATATAGGCTGCAGTCGGTATCGAAATAAAATGCAATTTTAAAGTAAACAAATTGAAATGTCTCCAGTTGGTGCTAAAAGAGTTATACTAATCCCTGAAGCTAGTTACCGATCAGTAAAGAATCTACCGTTTTCCAAAGAGTTTGGCATAGATACTGAGTTTTTCACTTTGTTCATACTATTTCCAGGAAATAGTTTGTTTGTGTCAGAAGCAAAAGAGATTATGATTTACGAGAAATCCCTGGAAAAACTGCAAATAATCAACTCCACATCTCATGCGAGCGCTGAAAATCAATACGATTTGGCAGGTCATATTCCTCGACTGACTTTCTACATCATTGAGTGAGTGCAAAATTAATGGCATGTTTTCTCGAACAGATGAAATTACGTGTTGTTTTGTATATCTTGGATAACCAGTTTTAAGCACAGAAATCGTCAGTATCGTTGTTTTGATTTTTACTGCTGCCGAAGGACACAAGTTGTTTAAAATTCACTTCACAATTATAGAGTTGTACAGACACGTGTCGATTATATCACAAATGTAATCGATTACGATTACTTGCCACATGCTCGATTACGATTTCGAATAAACCAAATCACAATGTAATCAATTACGATTACGTTTGTCTCGACACATCCTCAGAAAAAAAAAATCGCATTTGCCTGGTTTGATGTGAGAAGTGTGTGATGGCCTTTGAATCGTCTGCAAGCCACACACCATAGTGTAGCTTCCAATCTGAAATGAAATGAACCGTTATGTCAATATAGCTGTGGATCTGTCTGTTACGGGGATCTCCAAACTTTTTGTCAGAGGACCACATAAGCTATTGCACAACAATTCGAGGGCTGGACATCTTACGTGATGTGATTGTTTCGGGATATGTTTCTTCTACCAAATCAACAAATTTTTTGTAAATACATTATATTTTAATTATTGACGAAATGGCTTCATGGGCCTGATGACATGGCTTTGGGGGCCAGTTTCTGCCCACAGGCTGTAGTTTGAAGACACCTGATCTAGTAGACCAAATGTCAATGGTCAACAAAAACTCACTAGTTGCAATGAGTTTTTTTCACTAAGATGTTGTGGATCTCTGTTGACATGTTAGTTATATCAGCGTTGTGGATAGACGCTTTCGACTTGGGATGATCAACGGTATGCTACATGTCCTTTAAATTCCTTTGCCTCAACAACAGAAAGAAACTGCAGTGCACCGGTCACATAAGAAGTTATACAGTTGGTAATACGAATCGGGCGTGGATCATTTACCGTATACTTCTTAGCAAAACTGGGCAAAATGAGCTGGTGCCTGTCAGAATCCAAATGGTCACATACAATTAATTTTGCTGCCATTGTATATTGGAACTAATGGAAGAGAACGTGTTTACACTACAGAAGTGGCAATTCGAACGTTTAGGAAACAACTTGTTTCATAAATACTACTGAGCTAATATATACACAACTTAATGCAGCACTTATACTTACCGATCCACTTTGAATATACATATAAATAAAACCAACACCTCTCCTCGAAATGTACCTGTCTTTCTTCAATTGCCGAAGTGACTACACTAAAGCTCTTATTTTTGTTGCTACGCGTCACTAGAGTCAGTACTGCATTACTTCTGGCGGCCAACAGGAAGGCTAGCTGGACAAAGCGAGAATACGCAATAAACACTCTGCTTGCCGCGTACTATTTGGATTTAACGTGCATATACACACACGCACATGATCTATACTTTGAGACGCAACTAAAAGAGCCGACGATAAGAGAGGAAATCCGGTCCTCAAAACCGCGGTTCACCGCACAGTGACAAAGCGTGATGATTTCCAATTTTAGTCGCGAAAGTAATCGTCAATTACGATTAAAATGCAATCCATCACGATCACATGTAATTTTTGGTTAGTTTAATTGAGAACGATTATTCAAAAAAGTGTAATCAATTTCGATTGACGATTACGATTAACCCACGTCTGCAGCTGAGTATGTGTTTTATACCGACACATCGCTCGAGCACACCCGAAGCTGTCATCCAAATAACGCTTCACACCTGCATCTTTCTTAGTTGAAAGTTGAATGCATTATTGTTTACATTGTACATTTTCTAGCAGCGAGCAGCTAAGAATTGTTATGAGTTTAGCAATTATGTATCCCAAGAACCGATGTTTGCCAGAAACATCTGCGACAAGACAATACTGCATCGTGCAGCATAAACCTTTAGGTGTGTTGCTTCAAGTAAAAAAATCCGGGATCCTGTTCTTCCAGAAAGATTGTTTTCGTTTTTGCTTCATAACCATTACAACCGTTCTCCATTTAACATACCTCCACAGCTGGATATCAGGACATTTGCCATCATAATACAACCACTATCCTGACAACACGCACCGAATAGTCGTTCGAATGACTGTCCTTTATTTATTAATCAGTTTTCTTTTTTTACGTAGGCACGAAATTTTTCAACTAAGTAGAAAATAACGGATGCATCCGGAAATTGAGGGGGTGGCAATTTTTGCTCAATTTCACAATCGTCCGTACTCTCGTAATTTCATTTTTTAATATTGCAGTGCAACCCAGAATATTAGTCAATGAGAACAAAACAATAACGATAAGGAAATACAACCGTCATGGTCAAGTAATCTTCATCCATTGAATTGATTCCCAACAGAACACATAAAAAGAGTTTGACTCACAAAACCTTGCTGTGAAACAATTTTCTAGTGAAAATAAGACAGACAGTTAAAGGAAAATGTCATTCATAGATTTTGTAAGTGTGCAAACTCAATATTTATATAGGTGAAAGCGGCTGCTCAGAAGTACTTAATGTGTATTTTTGTTGTACCAAGCTTCACAGTAGAGTGTAAATTTTGTTTTGTTTCGGCAGCATCAAAGTCCACAACAACATCCTATACTTCATTGACGGAAAAGCTAACAGAGTGGAAAAGTTCAATTTGACAAGTGGGCCAGCCTCAGTATCAGAGCTTGGACCGCGCGAATTTTACAAACCCTCGTCTTTGGCGTTGTTCAGCAACACGTACCACAATCAATATATTGGTATGAAGTATTTAAGAATATCGTGAAATACTCTGTGACACCGCAAAAGTGCCAAAAATGAATTAAGATGGAATCACATTCATTGTCAAATGAATCATGTTCATTCTCAAATAAAGATAATAAGCTAAAATTGACAACTGACTCCAGACTTTTCAGTGACTTAAAAAATTGTTTTTGTTTAAAAATTTAGATTTCACAAAATCATTCCCAGAATTTTGAAATATGATTTGAAATCGATTGAATACGTGGTGTTGCATATACAGCGAACATTCCCAATCCGTGCTCGCAACGCACTTTCAAGTGTCAACAAATCTGCATTGCAATCTCACCAAAGACGTCAGAATGCCAGTGTGAAGAGGGTCTGTTGAAGAGCGGCAGTAGGTGCTACGGAACAAAGAAACCAAGTGAGTAATTCTTGTTTTGATCATAAAAAAACTATGAAAAAACAGTTTTTAAATTTACAAGCTACAGCGTCTTGTGTGTATGCCAAGTGCTTTGAAAAAAATGCCGCAAAATATGAACCAGCGCGGTTTTCGTCCGTGCTGTAGCACTACAGGCCAAATTTGAAATCCCCAGGTAATTTTCAAGAAATCTTAGGAGTATGGCAAAGATGTTTAAGCATGTTTTACCGATCTCACGACTTCGACAAAGCGTATGACCGGGATCCTCGAGAAAGGCTTTTGGGAGCGTTTTGGAAGTACGGTGTTGACGATCCCATGTTACAGGCCGTCAGGTCATTGTATTCCTGCACAGAAGTTTGTGTCCGGGTCGGTGGAGTTAAACCATAGCTGTTCACCTTGAGTGTTTCACTTCCACTAGGGTCTGTGCTGTCACCACTCCTCTTCACAGTCTGTATGAATTGGATAGACACACACAGCCGAGTCGACGAGGGTGTCACTGTTGGAAGGTGCAGGACCAACCGTTGCTTTTTCTGGCGTAACCGTTGCTTTTTCTGGCGACTTCTGGCGTAATAATGCTGTTTTGCCCACTACTGGACGATTAAATATTATGTAGGATAGGCATAGTAAGGCAAGAAATGTGGTCTTACACTACTTGGTTTGGTAAATGCTCAATACATTATGCATATAACGTTTCGACTTTATGATGTTCTCAGGTTTGACTCTACTGTAGTTATTTATGTACTTATCAATATATCATCGCCGAAGTTAAACAACCAAATTTTTTTAAATTTTGAAGCATAGAGTGCATGAATATGCTTCTGGGTTAACCTCAACACCTAAGGCTGAATTATTTTGCAGTTGCAAACGCAGAAAATTTATAGGTCAAAATAAAG
>JGI24022J15233_10008421_pt1 | contig 11517 bp, 8 predicted proteins | sample Ectturendosymbi2_FD_15233 | JGI IMG/M metagenome (IMG submission 15233)
TCTNCGGAAGTCCTTGTGCTATTTTCAACAACCTACTTACGTGAAAGCAGTTTCTCAACTCGCTTGGACATCGAAACTAAGGCCAGGAATCTACAAGAGCTTGATGATGACATGCAAGCAAGTGGCTATCTTAAACGAAGAGCCTTGCTACAGCATAATTATTGAAAAAAAAACAGCAAAAAAACTTTACCTCTGTCTGATTGTTGGTGTACTTTGCAAGTTCATTGTATCGTTATATTCATTGCGATGAAACTATGTTACTATCAATTACTTGATTTCAGACAAGGGGTATGAGAAAATTTGATGAAAGGTCAGGGGGTACGAGTGCATATATAGGTTAAGAACCACTGCTTTAATACATTAATCATGAAAATTTCAGGTAGATCAAGTATGACCTTCTTGAGTTGTATAGTTTTGCTTCTAACCAACTGTTGCTGTGCCTAGGCTACAATGCTTTTTCCACAACAGCTAAGTGCAATAAGTTGTTGCATAAATCAGGGGTCTGCAAATAGTGGGTCGCGACCCAAATTTGGGTTGCGAGACCTTCCACTCTGGGTTGCGAAATAATATAAATTTACATTTTAAATTTTCCATTCTCATGAGACAAAATGCAATAATTTACTGTTTTATGTGCTGAGTTTCATACAGTTTTGTTCAAGAAAATTGCTATTACCAACAGTAGTCTTAAAACTGATACTTAATTATAAAGTATTTTCCACAAAATTTCATGCTCTTGAAATGTTTGGCTTGCGCAAATTTAGAACTATATTTTAGGGTTGCGCCAAAAAGTATTTGCAGACCGTTGGCATAAAGCACAAACTTTTTTGCAATGAAAGTTCAAACATATGTTATACATACCTACAAATATATCCTTGAAAATGTGAGGTCAGTTGAGTAAGAACAGTATGTGTTATGTAGTTCTACATCGAACAAACTTACTGCATATAGGCTACAACACTTAAATCCAATATGGTAGTTTTCAAGTAGTTCTTCGTAAAGAACAATATACTTTTTTTCGCTATGTTTTTGCAACAAAATTTTTCTGTATATTTAAATGTTTTTTTCCTGAAAATTTGAGGTCAACTGAGCAAGAACTCTCTTGAGGTACTTACTTTTTAATACCTTCAGTGTGGATTGACATATTATGTCATTCGTTCAAATGTGCCGGGTGTGGAATGATGTATATATATATATATGTCATTAACTTGGCAACATGATAACATTTTTCGTACTTGTTTTTTTTGCCATGAAATTTTCTGCAAATGTTCTTCACACCTAGACACATGAATCCTGAAAATTTCATGCAAATTGACCAAGAACATTTATATAGCTCCACCGATAAGTTTTTTTGGGGCCGATACTGATATTTTTGCATTACTCAAACTACAGTTGAAAGGCATTACAGTGCATTTTTTCTTCAGGTGACATAAACAAAAAAATAATTACACAAGTTGCAATTATGAAACGCAGATTGTGATTGTGAGAAGTTAAGAACAACCCATGTCTATTTTCCCTCATGAGGCAAAATATATACTCCTGGAGCTATTTTGCCACTAGCTGAACATGATTGACTGAACTGGTCACATGACAAGTTTGGGCAGCATGTCTGTCTCAGTTGCTTGTGGCTTCTGTAAATGGCTCAGTCTTATAGACAGGTAATGCCATGGTTTCAGTGCTAGCAAGCTGTTAGCAGCTTCTTGTTTGCAATGTGTGAACTGTAGGCTAAACCAAAACCCTTGTTTCTGTTGCAACCTCTCGGTTGGCGTTGCGTTGAATGTGCGATTCACCACGACTGGGATGTGTGCGAAGAACAACACCTATTTATATGTGGCGCGAACAAGCAATAATAGTGATCGTGACATGTAATATCTAACGATGTGAACAATTGAACGTAACAATAGCATATGCGAGGAGTGATCATGGCATGTGATCTCTTTTGTTGCTTTGTGCACTTGCCGCTCGGGCTTTCCGATCGCAACATCTCTTTACGTATTGTACTTGTCACATGACCACTTCAACCAGCTGTGTTTGACTAAAAGCTGAATGTACTCTTATAGGCTGGTTTCATCCGCCGTGCCCACTGCAGTCCATAGCAATTTCTCGTACTCACAGTAGTCTAACTATAAATCAACAAATGCACAACCAGGCAAACTTGTGTTGCATATTAAGTAGGCCTACTCACTATGTAGACATCTGTGCCTAAGCTCAAATGTCATAAGTAAAAAACAATGCGTGATGCATTAAAATCATTACTCCACTGCAACAAACAACCATGGATACAACATCAAACCTGGGTCACTGCTCGCTGTGATGTAGGCGCTTTTTTGATGCACACTGAACGCAAGGCTGCCTAGCCTAGAGAGACTTTGATAAAAAAGCCAAACAACACAAAAGCACATAAACTGGTTTGTTTGCATACAATCATCTACTTACCGCACCAAAACCTGCAAGCGAATGTTACGGCATAGAGCATTTTGTCCAGACGACTGCACTGCAGTCATTATTATGCATGAAGGCTCTGTGCGCTAGAAACAGGACAGCATTTGTGTTGATCAGCCAGTGTATGAGACAAAGTAGCAACTTGAGTTTCCGAACACTTCGTGGAGAGCAATAGCGCAACACTTCTATCAGCAAATATTGGCAGAAATTTGCTGATATGATACATTGGTAACATGGTCATATCGGATATATATATTGGCACGCTGATACATCGGTCACGCTCAAAACGTTTATAGTTATGAAGTTTGGCATTAAAACATTTGGCTGGGCCTAGACTGCAAGACTTGTTCGAAAAAAGTTAGGTGCTAACAGTTGTTTCATAAAGCACAACGTTTTTCGTACTCATTTGTTTACAATGAAAATTTAGAATAATGTTCTCCATACTTACTGTTGCAACCTCTCCTTTGGTATTGTGTTGAATGTGTGATTCACCATGAATGGGATGTGGGCGGAAAAGAACACCCATATATATGTGGCGCAAACAAGCAATGATAGTGATCATGACATGTGATCTCTATTGTTGCTTGCTGCCACAGTGTGAAGCTTTGCGCACTTGCCGCTCGAGTTATCTGATCGCAACACAACCCTTGAAAATTTCAGGCAATATGAGCAAGAACTTCTTTAGTTACACAGTTTGGTATTCAGTAACATTTTGCTAGGGCCTAGGCTACAACAGTTTTTGCAAAACACTTAGGTCCTGACAGTTGTGTAACAGGATAACTTTTTTTGTACTTGTATTTGTGGAAACAAATTTTCCACAATATGATCTTCATACTATGCGCATCATCCTTAAAAATTTGAAGTAATTCTGATGAAAAACTTCAGAGTTAGATACTTTCGGTCGTAACTACGGACACATGTAGGTTACAAAACTTGGTTATTCAGCAGGTTTGAGCAGATGTTCTGTAAAGCACCATAAATTTTTTAAAACTAAATTTTGTTACATCCAAAATTTAACACAATGCTCTTCTAAACAATATGCATTTTTTTGTGAAAATTTGAGTTCAATTCATCAAGAACTTCGCAAGTTATTCATTTCAAATTGAGCAAACGAACACTGTTCCCAGTACATTGGACTGTTGTTGCTGCATGTTGCTAGCAATGCACTCAGCCTACCTAAGAAATTGCGGCAGCCCATTGTGTAGGTCCAAATAACTTCTCTCATGCTTGGTCTTTTTCAACAAAATTTTACATGAATGTTCTTGTATAATTCAATCTTACTTGAAACTTTGAGGTCAATCAGGCAAGTATTTTTGAGTTGTTCAATTTTGAGTCCAGCTGTTGGGTAAAAACAATCAACAAACAGTCCTGTGCCTGCTGAATAGTTGAGTGGAATTCAGGTTGCACCGCAGGTGTTAATCATGCAACTGAACAGTGAATGTACCTTCACAATACGTTCACTGTGCATTGCAATGTGACCATGGCAACACAAGCCAATGCTAGACGTAAGAAAACCTGCTGGGTGGCTTTTCTTACATAAAGCGCTAAATGTGTTAAAATTGGTTTTAGCAAATTTTGGAAAATTTTGCTTTTCAAATGAATATGATTTTTCCCTTTTACATAAAGCTCGTAGTACGGTTTTTACTCTTCAACAAAATGTTTTTAGTTTTTATGTTTTGAGGTAAAATCATGGGCCAGTGTCATGGAAGTATTCTTTATTGACACTTAACCTGCCCAGAGCTTGAATTGTTATCATCTTATGTGTTCCTTGGCACAACATCTTATATTCATAGCAAAACAAAGCCCTTCGCATATGGAACAAAACACTGGTTTTTATCATTATGTAACAGGTTATCATTGCAATAAGTAAGCAGTGGAATAGCATTTGCATCTGAGCTAGCTTTTTGTGCATGGTAGTGCCCTACCTTATTAATGAATTTTTCAGGTTGTTACCACATCTCTGCAGTTTGACCCAGCTAACCCCTCAGTGCTTTACACATCGGATGGAACTTTAATCAACCAGTCTGATTTAAGTCCTGAAGAGCAAGCGCTTGTTCAGGCAGCTTTGCAGCAGCATTTAGCAGAACAAGAAGCTGAGCAGCAACTTGCTCTTATTGATCAAGTAAGAGTGAAATGTTGCATTGTTCAACACATAAGCAATGGTTTTTCATATTGAAATGTTATTCAGTAGTCAGTCACTAAACATGTTGTCATGCTATAGATTGCTATGTGCCAATGCACATATTGAAACAGAGCTTTTCACTGCTATTTATCATTCAGTAGCTGCTGTGTTAGATTTGTGAAGCAATTTTGTTTTATCAAAATTTGCGGTTCTTTGTTTCTAGAAAGGTATCATTGTTAATGATCTCATTGTACACCATGGTTCAAAATCGGTCACAATCTACCGTACTGTTTGCTGCAGTTGAATAACAAACCGCAGCAAACAGTATGCGTGGAATTCTTCTGTTGTGTGGAAGTTTCAGCCTAGTTCATCATGCCCATTGATCACTTAGGCTTACCTTGATTTCAGATGTCAGAGACCTTATTAGTGTTCATTATTATTTTATTTTTATTCAAATTAGTGTTTCCTTTAGGATCTAGTGCAATGCAACTTATTACTCAAATTAGTGTCTCCTATAGGATAGTGCAATGGTCCTTAACCCTAACTCAAAATTTCGTCAATCTGTACACACATTTTCAACAAAGTGTAATAACAAAAAAGTGTATGAAATAACACAGAACTAGCAAAGAGATATTCACTAGAGTAGTGAGGAAAAAGCTCACTGCATCACATTTCATCAGCACTGATCTTCAGGAGTGTCTACATTTTGTACAATGCTAATAAGGTTTGAATTTAAATACATCACTTTACTTTATATCACTCACTTCTCTAATCATGATCTTTGAGGCAGTTGTGACATCATGGTGGTACTACGTATCCTTGTATTTATGGTTTTATTTTTTCGTGCAGCAGAAAAGTGGCAAAAATGGAAAAAAATTTCATTAAATAAAAAGAAAACAATTGCAATCTTCATTCTACTTCTTTCAAACACATTTGCAATTATTTTTTATGTGGAAGAAAACTTGCCAAAACAACCAATTGCTGCATCAGAAACACATCCTAATTGCCAAATTTGGCAGCAATTAGTGTGCTAATTCATGAATAATAATTGTATCCATTCCACTTGTTTGAAATACATCTTTAGTTTGTTTATGAGGTTAAAAAAACGTTGATTTCACCCAATGTTACCTTGGCAAAAAAATTCCAACATAGAAAGTCTTCTGATACACAACCTTCATTATGTGTGTATGTAGAGAGGACTAGATCATTTGGTGTTGCATTGTGTTTTGTGCATTGCTAATGAGTGTTTCCTAGTATATTCTATTTGGAAATTGATGAAATGTACTTGTTTGTGAGCAGCTTGACAGTTGGTATATAACTTGATAACCTGCATCACCATGATCAGTCAATGTTTCTGATTTTCTCTGTGATCACTCAACACTTGTTTGATGTTGTTCAATACTATACCATTTTATGCTATGTTGTTCTAGCTTACATTCAAGTGCATTGAAAAGTTATATACCTGAATATAATCACAGAAAGCAATCAAACTTAACTAATTCTGGAGAGCAATTAACAGACAAAGTGGTGAGAGCCTTTATATTTCCCTGGTTTGACTTTTGCAAACTTAACAAGACCTCAGGTCACTTGATTGGAAAACTGACCCATGCTCTTGCAACAGCGAAGCTGACCCCTCAACACTTAGAGTACCCCTACATGGAATTGTATACTATAACGAATTCCTCACTCACAGCAGTCTCTACACCTGTTTTGGGTGCCTTTAAGTTTGATATACAAGCTCAGAAAAGCATATAAAAAACATTAAAAATCAAGTAATATCACCATAATTTTGCATGAAAGTATTTATCTGGTATTTGATAAAATGTTTAAAAATGTATATATCCTAAATTCAATTGCACAGTATCAAGATGGTGTTAAAGGAAAACACTCACATCTGTTTCATTTCTACATTTCATTTTTGCTAATCATTTGTCAGTGAACAAAATCTACTGGGTTAAACCCTGGAATACTATCGTTGTTTTTTGTCACATTAATACCATCGTCGGGTCTGCCAGACCCGGTTTTCAAAAATTAAAAAATACCTTTTCCTTCAACTGCAGTTTATCACAAAGACTACGCTGAAAATATAAGTCTCACTGAGCAATTTGAGCACTAACAAAGTTACTTTAATATCATACGATTTTTTATGAAAAGTAAATAGGGTGTTAAAAGTGTCATATATGCTTGATTTAGCAAAAGTGTTATGTAGTCCTGAACTGAATTACTCATAAAAAAATTCCGGTCGTGAAGAACTTCTCCTTTTGTATACTGCTAACAAGACTGTAGAAGCATGCACTGAGTAAGTTTCAGCTTTTTACAAGCAAAACTTCCTCTAACCACAACGTGGGGTCAGCGTTACCCGTCACCTCACACTAATACTATCGTCGGGTCTGCCTGACGCGAACTCGCTCCACTGTGCAAATACTAGAAGAGCGTGGATGACCGCAATCGCACCTATTACTAGTCACACAAAAACATGAAGGTACTGAAGAGTTCAAAGCGCGCCGACTTCCGCTTCCGTGGTTTAAACGTCAATGACCTCATTTGACCTGGGTCTGGCAGACCCACGATAGTATTCCAGGGTAATGCTACGTTAAAGCTAAACAGCATTACCCATTTTATTTTGAATATTTTGAAATAATTCTTCCATCAAACTATGATTCGTACAAACCATCACATCAGTAACAGTGTGATAAGCATGATACCATTCAAATGTAATGATCAAGTCATTATTACATCAGACAAAAGATCTAGGTTTGCTGTAAGCTTTTGAGGAATCTGCCAATTGGGCTCTGCTTTCATCTTGTTGCGATGATTCAAACTCTCACATATCTATATCCAAGTAACTCGTCTCCACCAACGTGGGGTCTTTGAATCTATCAGCAAGTTTTTTCAATACGAAATCGATTTCATCTAACTACGCAACTACAGTCTGCAAGTAATGCCTATTGGTGAAAACGTTGAAAAGGCTGAAATAGATACTATTTGAATAAACCTTTTTCCCATGTTGTTACTGTCAGGTCTTTCGTCAAGTAGGTAAAATTCAAACTGAAATTCGTTCATATTGATAAGGGGTTAGATTTTGTGCAGTTTTATGACATTGTCTCTGAAATGTTAGGCTTTTCGTCATAAATGCTCGTTCGTGGTGGTTGTTTTTTAATATACCAATGATTGGGTTTGTATCCACGTTGAGGCGATTTTCTACCAGATATTTTGATGCTATTGCCAAAAGTTACTACAGAATCAGCTCGAATAGAAATTTCGCTGAAACGTTTGTGGTAGTGCACGCCTCATGCAGGCTTGAAAAACAATGATTGGCTTCATTTCTAGCTTGGTGCACAGCATTGATGAGTAAGTGTGAAGCTTCATGACAATATCACTGCAGCATTCCGTAGCGGAAGTAACCTCGTGGCCCAGGCATAAAGAAAGCGTAGATGAGCGTCGCAGACCACTCGTGACACTTTGACTGGGTATACAAAGCCACCAAACCTTTTTTATGTTCTTGGTGTCGTTGTTTGCGTGTCTATTTAACAAGTTTTCGTATCTTCACCCACAAGCTGGACCATGATAAAGCAAGTACATCACTTGAAGGTAGAAGTGCTGTATGTTATCTTAACATTCGTTCTAACTCCAATTATTCTTCTGTAAAGAAGTATGGTTAAAAGAGAGTCATAAACCCTGTAATTTTTATTTCCAGCAGTCTGAAGCACACGCCATTGAAACCAATGCAGCTACAACCGCATCAGAGGGCACGAGTGAACCTGTAGCCACTATTAGTTCTGCCGGTATCAGTGTGTGCATTTTGCTATACGACTTCTGCTCAGTAAAAACACTTGTTTATCTTGTTCTATTGCTTATTTTCTGAGTTGACTGATTGTTGTGCCGAATAGCTTGCTCAAAAGTATGTTTAACTTTCTTTGACATTTAAGGTGATGCTGACGTCGTTCCAGTAACATCAGTGAATCTCGCTTCTCCACACACCAACGCATCACAGATCGTCCAAACCTTAGCGGACAATGTCAGAAGGCAAAAAGAATACGCCAAGGCCCAACAACTGCTGGTTAGTTGCCTAATTCAAAAAGTTTCCTGAAGCTGTTCCTCAGTCTCAACCCTTGCTATTCTGAAAAAGGAGCACTACTTCGATAAAATGACTAGACTCCGTACGAGACCTGATATTTGTTGTCTTCAAACATACTAGACCACAGTTGCTGAAAATATTGCTTAGATTAGCCCACTGCAAGGTTTCGTGGTTTGTCAGGTTTTCAGCCAGTATTGCACCCAGCACGTGCTTTGCAAATATAGTTGTAAATTCCCGTATCAACATAATCCGGGCAGAGTTCGTGCAAAATTTTACGTAAATAGTTTGGTTGGTTTGAACCAGTCGCCGGTTGAAATATTGCGCGCTTAGTCTCTTCATGCGTTATTAGATGAAATCTATTTGAAAATAGGTGTTTGCTTGTTTAAACATGCTGCTTTGGCTGTGAATAAATTCATTTTAACTGTTATGTTTCAGAATCAAGCAACTAAACAGGATCTACCGGAAGGGTTTAGGTTGGTATTTGTGAACGCTAATAGCTTATTTGCGAATTTCTGCAGTTCGTCCATTTCTCCATGGCATTTTCAATAATTTTGTGATGCTGGAGATCGCAATTTTGCCTCTTCTTGTTGCAGGTATGAAGAAAAAATCGTTATTCGTCAAGGACAACCACAAGTCGTTAAGATGCCTGTAAAAACCAACTTGCCACCAAAAAAGGTGTGCTGCAAGAGTGGTATTGTCTTAGTGCTCTGCGCTTACCACGCATTATTTTGTCATAATATCATATTTTTTCCAGTAAATGTAACTCAACTCTTCTGTCTCTAAACCTTGTTTTTATTTTGCCTTTACGTCACCATGTCACTGTAGTTTCGCCTGCGTTGATGTCTGCAAGAAGTTTACCGCCGGTAGAGGGCGTAGTGGCACCAATACAAAATCTTTTTGCACCTGCAATATGCAACTTTCGTGAATCACACTAATAATACTGAATCTGACGCTAATGAGCGTATTGAAACTAATCCTGTGAAAAAATCAAGCATTTATTGCTTCATGAGCGGACTATTTTTCAAAATAAACTCAATGTCGCAGTCTGCATTTTCTCCCGTCAAAATCTGTTTCATCAATGTTGCGATGATCCAAGACGTTCATTTGCTTAAAAGGACCTTTCAAACAGCGTGTATCGACAGTGGTTAGACATGATTATCAGAAAGGGATAAGATAAGTTTCAGCATGATGAAGCTGTTTTGGTTAAGAAAAGTCATAATTACATCAGTTAAGAAAAGTCATAATTTGAAATTTAAATTGAATAACAATTTTATTCAATCACGCACATTTTTGGGCTACATAAATGTTTGTTCCATGGTTGTGGAATTGCGCTGTGAAGTTTACAACTACATACCCTGATTATTTGCAGCGCATCTACTGTTCACTTCTCACCGAGGCTTTGTTAAATTTTGCCTTAACTTGTTTTTTAGCCTGAAATCCCGGCGGCGTTGGCGAATTTGATGCCCAAAATAGAAATTGGTAAGGATGGGAGTCAAGTTATCCGAATTCACCAATCTCAGATTACTGCCGATCAGCTGAAGTCTCTCCAGGTGTGAAACCTTGCCTATTTTTTCCTGATTCAAGTTGAAAGTTCAAGTGGTAGCCATCAGCATAAATAAATCTTGATTTTGTTGGGGGCCAACTGATACACGTTGGCAATGTTTGATCGTTGGTCATAGAAGATACCCTCTTCAAAGTTTAAGTGTTAAGTTTTTTATAATATAAACATGATCACATTACCTTCCTCCACAGTGTTTCAGAGTCACCACGTGGTAAAAAGAATTAATCTTGCATATTTAAAGAACAAAATATAGCAATAATGTAATTAACAGCAGGTTTTTTATAAAGGAAAACGTTAAGTACCCGGTATGGACCTGTAGGGACCCAAAAATGTCCCACTATATTTCATATAATTAGAGGTGTTTTGAATCACCATCGCCGTCACTTGACTTGTGCGAACCATAGTTTTCTCGTTGTACAAGACTGGGATTTCTAGAGTAACAATCAAAGTCAAAGCTGTAACAAAAATAGCCAACTTTATTGTTCAAAATTAACATTAAGATTTTTTTAAATTCAAAAATTCATATATATAGATTTAGACAAAAAGTATAAAAAATGTGAGCGGTAACTCCGAAGATCAGCTTTATCATTCTTCGATAAATTAAGAAGAATCAAGATTCATTTATTATTAAAACATATCATTCATAAATAAATCAATGTGGAAGACGTTATATTATCAATTGAATTCAATTGCATATCGCTCACTGAAGAGGAAATGTAGCTATATACCAAAGTTGTTTGAGCTGCCAAACCATTTGACATTATTTGTCATATTTATTAGACAGCGATTCAGTAAAAGTGGGCTACAATAGACTGACAGAAAAAAATTGCCCAGTCTATTTAAGTTGTCACCCCGCGACTAGAAAGAGAATCGCACAATATCGACCCCACGGATTAATAGACACATGCAATGTGTCTTTTGTATTATGTGTAACAAAGCATCCATTATTACCATTTCATAGTATTGACTGCAGTATCCGTTCGGATATTTCCCTTGATAATTTTCTCTTATTCTAGGGACTCGAATCGGATCCCTAAAGTACCTTTAAAAAACTGTTAACAGGATTCTCCCAGTTGTGTTGTTCAACCAGCTCTTTCCGTTACTTCTATGTACTTTCTTGTGAACTCTGAGCACCACCTAAAATGGAAAAATGAAACGCTCAGCTCTTCAAGCTGTAGATTTTTTCCTACGCAGGAGAACCCCAACGTGAGACTAGTGTTTAGACCAGCCAGTTCGCGGAGCCAATCGCGATCCAGCGTTCCAGGGATGCCCAGCAGCTTAACATCGAGAAAACGAGGCCGTCCTCGAAAATCCCTC
>JGI24022J15233_10008422_pt1 | contig 11516 bp, 7 predicted proteins | sample Ectturendosymbi2_FD_15233 | JGI IMG/M metagenome (IMG submission 15233)
TGCTCGAGGTCAAAGCCGTCGTTGAGCATTTCCGAAAACCCGCTGTCGCTCGATTGTGATTGCATCTCAAAGGGCGAAACGTCCGCAGCATACTCGCGAAAAACCTGCTCGTTTTCTTGCGCGTGGTGTTCAGCGCCCGCCTTCTCACCGACCTCACTGCCAGTGACCGCGCCGACTTTGCTGCACGGTGTCTTGCGCTCGTTGGCGCATTTCTGCAGCATTACATCAAAGGCTTTCAGCATGGATTCTGTGAGTTCTGTAGGCCGCTGGAGTTTCTTGCTTGACGATTTGGTTGTCGGGAGGGTGCTTGTTAGACCAATCAGTTTGTCTTTGTTCGAGGCCTCTTTGTCGGTTAACTCTCCGACAAAAATGACGTCTTCGTTTTGAGCGTCTTGATCGAAATTGTTCGAGTTCGAAGAGGGTTTTTGTTGTTCTTGGGGTTTGTTCGAATCTTGTTTCTGTTCTTGGTCGCGTGCTTCACTTTGCTCTTGTTTGTTTCGCTCTTGGGCGGCTTTTGATCGTCGAGTCCTCACAAGCTCTTCCAAGGCTTTGATGTATTCAATAGCGGATTGCAATGTGTCGACCTTAAAAAATACCAACTCAAAAATGTAAAAAAAGTGCAAATGAGCAATTGCGACACGAAATTTATTCAGAAACTTAATAATGTTGGAAGCTTCACAACGCTTGTTCTTAGGTTGAGGGCAGCATTTTTAGTGGGGTGTATCATTTTTTTATCCGCACCTCAAGAGCATCAACTTAGACATATTGTAGTTTTTAGCATATGCCCAAATCTTACGGTTTTATTGTTTCAGATTTTAAGAGCAGTTGCACGTATGCTTAATCGTCACATTTTCCGCAATCGTTTCAACTTAGCATTCAAAAGTAAATTTTGATGGTTATAAACAACGCGTAAAACTTGGTGATTCGGCGCAATTGTTACAAGCTGCATCGCCACGGAAGCAATTACCTTGCTGATTTTCTTCCGATTCCTTTCGCCGTTCGGCACGTGCTGCCGCAACTCATCGAAAGCGTTGTTAACGTTGCGAATGCGACGCCGCTCCCGGGCGTTGCGTCTCGCGACGCTGGATGGATTCTTGCCAGCCACGCCGGTCCCCCTCTTTCCAGGCGGGGGCTCAGCGGTAGCGGTGATGGTGTCACCACGGATGTGAAGTCGGTAGGTGGTTGATGGAGAATTTTTGCTCGTCTTCGGGTAGTTGTTCAAATTTTTAAGAGGCGCTTTCCACGACCTGTTGTATTGGACTTGAAAAACGTTTTCCGAATCTTCTCCAGTGAAGATTTCAGATGATGTCGCCATATTGAAAAAATCTTGCAACGACCGAGAGGCACGCAACTGATGAAAGTAGAACCGGTATCAGTCTGAAACGCTAGCGGGCCAGATGTTAGCACAACAAAGTTTGCTGTATTATATCTATGTATCTGGAATCAAATTTTTTTCGTAAGTTAGAAATATAGGCATTTGCATAAAAAATGGATAACATCTTTACTTCGACGTTCTTGTTTGATATTATTATTTAGACAATTTACTTACAAAAAAAACGTATTTTTTTAAAATTCGATTTGGACTCTTTTCTATTAACGAAAGTTGTAACTTAGTCATTTCATGGCACATGAAAAATACTTCCTTCTGCGAAGAAAATGACGCGCACGATACACAGTAATTCGAGCAGTGAAAAATTTATAAATCAAGTTTTAATTAACGATTCGCATAAATCTTCAATTCAATTCCTCATCATTTCATTTTCTAGCGCTTTTGGTAAAAACTGGCTAACGGTCTTGTTTTTTTTCCGCTGTCACTGCTTCCTCACTTGCATTTTCTTCACTAGCGTCAAGACGCGGTCGCGAGCAAGGCGCAAGCCGGTCGCGTGCCTTCTTTTTATAGGCAGGTCTCACTCACTCCGATTGGTTATGACAGTTTTGACGTTGCGCTCGCGCGTGCCACGTGCCAGCGTGAAGCTGACATTCACCGCCCTGGCGCATTTATCCTCACTTTAGTGGCTCATCCTATTGTGAACTCGGCATAACTTGCGATTTGTTGTTTTTCAGCCTTTTTCAAAGCCAAACTATGTTTCCTCTCGCCGACGCGCACCAAAAGCGAGCAAGCGTCGAAGCGTCTTTTGAAATGAAACGAGCGTCTTGGCGCGCTGAATGTTGATCAGCGAAAGCCCGCCCTTGTCGCTGGGGTCGTTTGTGTTGGCTTGATTGCGGTCCTAAAGGTAAAGTTGCTTTAATTGTGGCAGACTGATTCGTTGCGGAAATATGACCGAACAGACGCATTTCCATTGTCTTGGATCGAACTCGTCGAACAGTTGTTCATGGCGATTTCACTGTATTTGTGACACTCATTTTCATAGAGGATCTTGCCTGTAAACATTATGCAAAAAAATTTTTACATGCAGCAAAAGAAGAATAAACGCAAGGCGAGGGTGTTGTACCTTTCTCTGCTGAGTTTGCTAGCTTTAAGTCTCGTTTTTAGGACCTCTCTCTTCATATAACGCAACATGATGTCCACCGATATATTGAAATATTTACAAGTAGTTAATTGAATCAAAAGACCCTAACACAATATATAAGGGGCTAATGAAGCTGTTTTATATTACTGAAAAAAGTTTTGTAACAGTGTCTGTCGCTGCAACTTTAAAAAACCCAGAAAACCTACTGACTTTATTATTCCTTGAGCAAAACAAAATAATAGCACGTTTAAGTAAACAAAAATGAATTAGAGCAAACTTTTGATGCTACAAATACAGTAACTGCCGCTTCTCGGGCGCTTCAGCACCTCATTGTTGCAATTTTTTAAAGCCTAATACAAGGGAACGTTTACGTAGAGAGAGACGCAGAAAGATGAAAATTACATGAGCGGCGATTTCATCCCGTCAGGTTTAGTGACGAAAATCGGCTTCACCACCAGCAAAAGGGTTCTAAACTTTCGTCCACATCACTGCAAAAGTAGCAACAAAATAAGGATTGAGCTGACAGGCGCACGTGCACGCCTTTCTGTTGACAGGTATTATCAAATGTCGGACCCTAATATTTATTAAGCTGCGATGCCATTCAGAGAGCAATAAACTGTCGAAAATTACTTCGTTCAACTGCAGTTCGCGTTACGGGCCAGGAATAAGGATTGCGGAACACGGGTCTGCGTACGTACAGACCCGCCCAAGCGTGTGTCTAGAACTTGCGTGTTGACTCACGCCTCGCCATATTATATGTCAGGTCATTTTAGCCAGAAATGAGGCGTGGACGAGACTGATCGCTTTTTCAGTCGTCCTCAAAACCCTATAAACTTGTCAGATGATTTCGCAACCCTTAACACTTTCGGCGTGCGCTAAAGGCAGCTCGGCTGGATTCGCCGACGGAATAACGCCAACACCAAGGTGTTTTTTACTGCTTTGAACGCTTATCTTTAAACAGATTGAAATTCAGTTCCGCTGCTTTTATGTCGATGCAAAACTTTCAGTGTGGTCCTCGTCAAAGTGCACTGTTTGCAATTTCCCGTCCAGGTCGAACTCCTTGTCGTAGTGACTGTTATTAGCGCCTCGTTTGAAATATACTCTATCAAAAAGAGTCCTTGCGCTAGTGACATAAGAAACGCTTTGCGGCCAGCCGGATAATTTCCGCTTGAGCAACGTTGCTGCTCTACAAAGAGCACATCTGTGGTTCGTAACTAAAAGAAGCCGAAATTGAAAGTAATATGAAACGCACAGGTCTATAGGTGCCGCGTCCTGGACCGATTACTTGGTGCTTGAGGATACGAACATGCCAGTTCTACAATTGAAGTCCGTGCTCTATTAGTTTTTCTGTCTGCAGCCTGTATCCACAACGTTTGCATTGATTTTACCTCAATCTTGTTGACGATGTGTTCTGTTTGGACCTTGATTGCGTGCAAATTAAATTTTAACGATACTTGTTACTTGCTATTCCATAATGCCACAGTCTAACATATATTCCTCTGGCTGAACAGCTGGTTTATATTTCACGTTTTCTTCTTGCAAATGCATTTCGTCCCCACTGTTCTCAAGTTGTGATCGCAAGTAACGTTATCGTGTGAGTGTTTTCGGGAAATAGCTTTTTTGGTATCAATGTTAATTTCTTTTGGAGATTCAAAGAGTGACGTTCAGGAGAAAAACTGTAAGCGATAATAGAAAGTGAAGCTGATTTACCGACTTCGTCAGCCATCACTTCCGATGTGTTTTTGTTTGATACACTCTTGCGTGCGTGAGTCACAATTTCTAGCAAATGCTTTCAAGTTGGAATTGGCAAAAATTTTGTTAGTTCGATGGATCGTTTTACATGCAGTTCGAGAGAATTTTCCGATTAACTCTTACATTTGTGTTCCTTTGCTCTGACCAGATGGCATCTCCAAGAAAACTTCAAGAGCAGAAAAATGAATTCAAAAAAACGAAACGTCAAAAACCAAAACCTGCAAACACTTTTAAAAAGTCCAACCTGTTCTGTAAAAAAAGGTAGGTTTGTTCCTTGTTTTAAGGCATAACTTGAGTTGTGATAGAACTACTGCATCCGTACTGTTGGTTATCAGTTGTTAACTCTAATTCACCATTTCGTGTTCGAGTAATTACTTAGTCTCCGCAAAGGTGACGCAGTCGAATTAATCAGCAAATTTTTGATAATTCCACTCCACGCATCATGAGTCTTGAAACTTTTTCAAATAAAAGCTATAAAGCTTTTCCTTCAGGACTGAAGATTTCCTATTAAACCACGTGCTGATTGATTCAACGGCGGGACCTCTGTGGAGACTAATTACTTGAACACAGATATGTTCAAAGTCCGAATAGTCGCGAAGTCATGAAAGCAGAGCCCAGTCAGCTGATAACTCGAAAGCTTTCAGCAAACCTAAAGCTGTTAAATGTCATTTCACGTTCGCTTGTATTTTTATGGAGGCATAAAAATTTAAGAAAACAATTTAGTGTTAGATGAAGGGTAATAAAGTGTAGTATCAGCTAGGGGTACCTGAGGAAAGATGGTTGATAGCTTCATTATTGAACATAACGAGGAATATGCGAAAGTAATTTTAGCGAAAGTAATTGAAGCTGATTCGTATTTGTGGCAACAAAACTAAAGAAATTCAACACAGAACAGTGTTGTTTAAGTACACACCTATGAAAAGACAAGAGAGAGAAAAAGGAGGGTAGAAAGAAAGACTTTGATGTTTGTCCTGGGTTCTTTGGACTGTGTATGGCCCGAAGGGTATCCTGCTTCGGCGATCTAACTTAAGCCTCAGGTCAGCTACATACGTAATTAAGACTTTTCCTTAGATCGAATATTCTACTAAAGCAGAGGTGGGGATCCTATTTACTATCACGCGCTGCATAAATTGTGGATTATTGCTGGCGGGCCGCAAATAACAACCGATTGCATCCTAAACTTCTACTTTTATCTTACTATAAGGGATGGAGTCTTCTTGTTACATCCCATCTTAAGTACCTGCTTATCACAGAGCTTCGTTTTGACGTGATTTTGTACAGTAAATTGGGTAACGAAAATTCTGATGCGGTCCATACCAATGTTCACGCGGGCAGTATTTGGCCCGTGGGCCGCAGGTTTCCACCCTTGTCCGAAAGAGTTAAATGAATTATCTTGAGATATAACAGTGAAAATAATTCTCGTGAAAAATATGCAGCAAAGCTCGAAAAACCGAAGAAGTAGTGCACTGGTTGACATTTGGCAATTTTGCCAAGATCTTTGTTGTGCTCTTGACAGTAAGCACGAGCGCGAAACCTTTTGAATGGAACATGTCAAAGCGTTATATGAACTGACTGCAAACTTTGAGTTGAGGCTCAAGTTACAGTGGATCAGCAAAATAATTTGCGGCCACCTGGACCCTTCCCTGGATTCGTTGTAAAAAACAACTTGGCTAGATTTTCTGGGCACTTTCTAATAATTCCATGTCGCTGACATAAGATAAAATTGGAGCATGATTCCGTCAAGATTTAATGCTTTGGTTTTTCAGAAGCAATTTTCTCCATAATTTTGGTCTCCTCCAGCTTCAACATTTTGAGTATAACGTGTATCTGACCCTTTAAATTGATACGTCTTCTCGTTGCTTAGCAGCGAATTTCATGTACGGTGTTCAGTTATGCAATTTTTTAACAGCCATTCTGTGCAGCTTCAGTATTCTTAATGGCAGCGTTCAAACTTTTGCAAATTCGTGTTAGTTGCTCGTTTTCGAACAAAGGCAGACTGCACCACTTTCGCCAACTTATAAATTTTTCATTTTAGCCCTTCGGGTGATGCTGGAAGCGAGATTTGCATTTCGCCGGATCTTCATCCAGCGCGGTTGCCAGATGCGTTTGCCGTTGTATTTCTTTCCGTCAGCAAAAAGGAAATTTACAAACGGCAGCAACGTCAAAGTGCGCGAGAAGCGCACAACCGGTCTCGTGAGGCTTATTTACGCATTGCGCGATGATTACAGACGATAAGGCGTCGAATCGTTTTGTAAAGCGCCGAAGTGCACAAAAGAGTTAGCCACGGCAGAAGACGTGCGCTCGTATCCGGGAACGAATTAGGTCGAGAGAATACTTCCACCTGTATTTGACACGGTGCGTGCAGTACCGGTAGTTACTACTTTTTGCTGCAGAAGGCCAAGGTTAAGACAGATGATGTGCAAGCCTTCACTGTCACGAGCTCCGTTTCATTCGTGTTGACGCTTGGATGAGTTATTCACGATGCGTTTATTTGACGCAGTGTTTATTTTGACGTAGATGAAACGTAGACCACACATTTTTGCGCCTTCTGTGCTTAAAAACACTTTAAAGCTTTTGACACTCAGAAGTGGAGAACATTTAACTGCACCAATATATCTTGTATCCAATGAAGTCTGTCCAAAAAACATACTGCAGCTATGAGCAATATACCAGCCTCAAATTTGATACTGACTTCAAAAGCATTGCTTGCTGCACAGAATAGCAAGAAATAAGAGTTTATTAAAGTCACTTCTACAAAGGTTCTATAAATGCTTGAGGTGTAACCAAAACGTTTGCTGGTAGCTGCACATTCTCGTTAGAAGCTTTAAATATCTTCAAATAATTTTCTATTTTGTATACTGTTTCTTCAATCAAATTTTGAAAACACAATTTTGCCCAAAATTTCAACTGGATTTCATAATAAAAACGGATTGTATGTTTAAAGCAGCATGTCCAACCCGCGGGCCGCATGCGGGCCAGCTGAGTGTCTTGTGCGGCCCAGCTTAGGTTTTCGCAGTGGTATATGTTTCCTACATGCTGACAACATGTCCTTGTTTTGATAATCTTGAATTTGACATTTTTGATGCAGTTGGTCCCCAGTGCCACGTTATCACGTCTGCTACCATTGCAGTTACGATTGGAACACTTTCAGTATGTTAGTTTAAGCTAAATGTCGTTTGCTTAAGATCAAAGTGAGCCATTCAATGTGCGGCCCTCAATAATGTGTCATTCAATGTGCGGCCATGGTCAAGATAGTGACATACTTTTTGGCTCAGTAAACCATTTGGGTTGGACATAGCTAGTTTAAAGCAATCAACGCAGGTAGTATAAAAATTGCATCACGGGTAGAGCCATTTGTTAGCAATGTTTTATTCTCGCTTAAACTGTTTACAAGTTGTTAGGTGCCCAAAGTGCGCTATCAATAACCCATTTTTCTTGACAACTAACCGAAATTAGAGAAGGAGAACGAAAGAGACTGAATTGAGACTGCTAGAAGTAGTGTAGTTTAGGAAGTTACGTGCACGCAGGGTTGTAGTGCTAAAAAACGTTGTGTGGAACGCACCCAAAAAACTAGCCATTTTCAACAGCACCAAACTCATTTTTAAACCAGCATTTAATGAAGTATTCACTTTCATTGCATTACAAACGAAAACTTGGACAAAGTGTGGGAACGCTGTTCCCACACGTTCCCGCCCCGCTACACCTCTACGTGCATGGTATATCGTTAATGTATGTCTTGAGCACGGATAAGAAAAAAGCATGGCATTTTTAAAAGCTTTTTTGGAAGATCCTCCCTATGCTGTGAACACGCCAATACGTCTATTTTATCGGGCAACTCAGCGAAGACACCCTGTCTACAGCAGCAAATTATTAACACAATGCCGAAAAAGTACCCCTTTTATTACCAATAGGAGATATGGAAATGTAGCCAAAAAATTTTTAGCTGTGCGCTAAAATGTTGGAGCAAATGTAAGCCACAAGTGGTTTCCCAAACCCAGTTGGTGCAGAAAGTTGTTCCAGTCACCAGGAAAAATGATTATCAGCATATACAGAACATGTGTAAATGTTTCAATATTGTGCATGTCTTTACTTTTTTAATTGTAATAGAATCAACTTGAACTTCGAACTACGGCGTCCTCAGGTCAAACTGTTTAACACCAATCTTAAAAAACGGTGTTAATTTGATAAAACAAGCATTGCCAGGTCGAGTGTCAACTAAAAGTGTTCAAAAAGACAAATTGCAAGCAGGAAAGGCAAGTTTTTTGGCAATCTTGGATTTCCTTGCACTATTGCAGCTCAAGGTTTTCTTGTACATTTGTAAAGATAACTTATTAGTGTTGAGTTCAGAAACACGATTTGTCATTTCAAAGCAGCTGACGTTGGTACAGTTAAAAACGATTAGAGGCAGAGGGTTCACTTGGTGGGTGTTGAGCAAACTTTTCACAAATATTACCCATTTGCATCGACGAAGCATTTTGTGACATGAACAAGAAAATCCTAGGAAAGAGAGCACCGAAGCTGAAAAACTATGTAAAAGTTGCTGGGCCCATCATCGCAAAACGCTTGTAGCGTAAGCAGTAATATACGAGCAGTTACTGAAGGCGCCAGTCCGAAGAGAAGACGCTTTTTTCCCAATTGTGATACGACTTCAAAGGTTTGCGAAATCGTGCTTTTGAAATTGGTCACAATAAATTACTTTTATATGGGCAGTGCCGAAGCGTTCGTGGTTAATGTAAGGTCAAGATTATTTTCCAGTTAAAGAACGCACTATTAGAATTATACCATAATGATGAATAGCATTTCACTCATTCACTTTACTTATGGATTTTACTAGGAAGAAGCTCAAGTACCTAACAAATTTGAAGGTGCATTTTCGATCCACCTGTTCTTTTTTCCCCTTCATCCTTGAGTTAGAATTGGCGACTGTATCACTTTGCACACAATCAGCCAATTTCTGGGCGTTACCTCTTGGGCCATTAATCGCAGTACAAAGACCAATTACGTCCGCAGACAGCAGTTCGTCAGGCGGATTATAAGCAAAAAGTTTTCTACTGTTTCTCTATTTGTTTAACCGCTCACTTGTCAGATCAAAGAGGGGCATGTTTTTGTCACCAGCGCAACTCGCCATTTGCAATAAATAATCCAGACTATCACTTGATTAACCTCTATATCGATAATGGAATATATGTAAAACGTAACAGAAGTTTTGGATGAGATGTTGAACAGTTGCTGCCAAGTGTGTCTTCGTGTAGTTCCACAGCAGGTCTATCATTAAAAACGCGTTGCGATTAACGTTCTGCAAATACTGAAAAATCGAAAGCTCCGGTTCAAACAGAAGCTTGTGCCAATCGCTGGGTTTAGTTTTGAATTCTGTAGATGTTAGCATTCCTTCATTTCGTCCTACAAAAAACTGCTTTGAAATGTTATACTTCTGAAATTAATCATAAAGCGGAGGTGGGGTAAACCCATTGCGGTTTTCTGAAGGGTTGCAAATGCAATTAAACAACAGCGGTTGTTTGTTTTGTGATAAGAGCAAAACATGGCACCTTCTTACACGCAGATTTTAACGGCAATACAACTGAAACCGGGAATTGATTTCACACCTTTCGAATAAAATATTAAAGTTAAGATTTACTGAATATTCATATTTTTAGAGAAAAAATATGCATACTGGTCTTTTCTTTGAAAACTGATGAATGCTTAAATTTCTCAGGATTAATTACTGAAAGCTTTACTAGACCTTATTAATTTAACAGAAAACCGTGTTTTTACATGACATTGATCAACACTAATCCTTAAACTTGATCGCCAGGTTTTTGAATTAATTTTAAAAATGTTAGAAGGTCAACTTATATTATCATGTGATGTTAAATTGATTTTGCATTTTAATTTAGATCCCTTGAAGAGGTATTTTTGCAGCGTCACCAAAACAAAAAAAGCAAATTCTGTAAGCTTCGTGTTTCAACGAAAGTGATTTGCAATTTCATGGTTTGCACTTTTTCGATGAGTTTTCTGACCTTAAGTTTCGTTGCTCCTTTCTATTACCGTAAATGCATATTCCTTTATACATTTGTTCTCTGGAACACCTCTTGGTACTTAAAGGTGACCATAATTTTGGTGTTACAAACTGGGAGGCTGCGCAAGTTGGTTTAATTTCAAAAGGTCATGTTGTTTTGAGTGTAGGGAACTAGAAAAAAGTCTGTAAAACCGTGTATGATTACCAGGCCTGTGAACAGCTTGGGACACCAGGCGGGGCGAAAAGTTTTCTGAAAGGGACCCAAATTTTTTAAACTGTGTCCAATAGTTTCAAACTATGTCCAACACATTTTTCTAGGGGGGCGAAAACTTTTGCACGGTCTTCGCCTCCCCTGCACCCCTTGGTTACGGACCTGATCATTACCCGTTTTTTGCTAATGATAAAGTGAAGAGCAATAAAAGTACCTGAAACTTAAAATGTTACGGCTAATATCCGTACCTTCCAACAGACCATACATGTTTCATTCAGCAACTGTCAGAACATGAAGTTTTTTCTTTTGTCTGCAGGCGGTTTGATATCCGGGAAAAGAAAATGACTATAACTTGAACACGACACCCATAAACCAGAACTGTCCCAATCAAAGCGGGAAAACTGGTTGCCTTATTGTCAACAAACCTCTTATTGACCTCTTTTAATGTCGGCCTGTGGAGCAGCACCCTGTATTTTCTTTTTTACTTCGAAGCAACAGGTTTTGAGAAAAAGGATAACAAAGTCTTTTAATGGTGGTTTTCATGGTCTTTCCAAATGTGCGAGCACAAACTATGCCTTCAAAATCTAGCTAAAATAGTTCTGACCAACACATTACCTGAACTGCACATTTGGTAGATGGCAGTCTGGTAACTGAAAAGCAGCTTCCATTTTATGCGCTCTGTGTCTTCAAGGTAGTGGAAGGATCGCTCCTACGTCTCTTGGATGAATTAAAATTTTAAGATGGAGTATTCCAAGACAAGGTTTCCATGCCTGAACTAGAGCCATTTTCCTGAAGAGTGGGTTGATTTGATGATGGGGTACTTGGTTGTCGTTTGCGCTATTTGACGCAAAAGTCAGTGACATTCCATCTATGTTTTGTTTTAGTTCATCATTATGAACCAATTCATCGGCAGGTATCACTTGATGACGACACAATACATATCGTTAACTTGTTTGCTTGCTTAGATAACCGACGCCACGAAGTTATCCCTACACTCATCCGACTCGCCGACAATCGCAAACATCGGGCAGCCTTCAACAGTTGTCCCATGATCATCTCCAAACCT